>Ga0265301_10000666_pt1 | contig 47735 bp, 57 predicted proteins | sample AusTroGonzalo_MG_2_FD_193488 | JGI IMG/M metagenome (GOLD analysis project Ga0265301, IMG submission 193488) | Bovine rumen microbial communities from tropical cattle in Woodstock, Queensland, Australia - Gonzalo_04 | ecosystem: Host-associated > Mammals > Digestive system > Stomach > Rumen ...
TTCTTCCCGTGTTTTAGGCGCGTTTCCCGTTTCCGGGACTGTCGTTGCCTGCCTTACGGGCTGATCCACAAAGGCCGGAGTAAATGCCGGCGTGCTGGGCTGAGGAGTCGAGTCAGGCTTAGCTGGCGTAGCGGGAGGCGTCGCCTGAAAGCCCCCGGTGATCGGATTTCCGGCTGTTGGCCCAAGCCACTGCGGGCTGAACACAAAGAAATCTGTGCCCATGCCTCCGTCGCAGGGGATATCTGCTCCGTTCTCGCTGTCGAGAGCACTTGAAAACACAGACCCAAAGCCTGCGTTAGCCAGAGCACGGCCTTTGGCAATCGTTGCGCAGCTTTGGATGCAGTAATCGCCGCCTTTGCTGCCGTTGAGATTGATGCCTCCGATGCCATGGCCAATTGCTTCTCCGTCAATATAGACTGTACAGCTACTTTGAATAAAATTGGTACCAGGGACAATCTCTACCGGTCGTTCTTCGATCAAACATGCTTTTCCGTTTTCCTGACACCAGATCTGGAACCAGTACACACGCCATTCCACCGTCAGATATAAGCGAGGGTTTTTGTTTGGATCATTCTCCAAATTGATCAGATGCTCTTTGGGTTCAAAAGAGCATTTTCGTAGAACATAATCAGCGCCGGCAGTCATATCCGTGGTGCTGACAGCCTGCATTACTTCCATGCTTTCCATATTGCTCATTTTTGTGTTCCTTTCTTTCCCTTCATTCACCAGTTGCTGGCACCTGCGTTATTGGTCTGTTGATACCCCTGCTGTCCGGCGGGAGCCTGTTTTTGGCTCTGCCGGTAGTTATTTTGCTGATATTCATATGCCGCAACACCGCTTTGAATCAGAGGAATTCCATAGGCCATTTCCCATGCTGTGATAAAGTGGGAAACCGCATAGCAGCATCGCCACATATCGTCATCTGAGATCTGTATAAACAGATTGACCTCATTGCGTTTGGTATTGCTCCTGTAAGATGTCGTTCCGTTTTTCTGTTCATTGGGTGCAGCTTCAAAATTGGAGATATTTACAGACCAAGGGGATTTCATCACTTCATTCTTGGCGTTGAACTGCTTCCTCTGGATTGAAATCACAGAAACACGAACAAAACCGTCATTGGATCTGGAGTAGGGGTTTACCCGTTCCTGCCGATAGCTGAAATCAGCGTAGGGTTTTCCATAGGCTGTTGCCGGAAACTTCTGATAGTCTGTATAGACCGTTTCAGCTCCTCTGGCGGCATTGCCAAAGTCCGCGAGGGGACCTCTCGGATGTCCATTCTGCTTAATAATGCGTCCACAGGCAGATTTCACACCCTTTACCAGTTCAAAGAAAGATTTATAGATACGATCCACCTGGAAGGCCACTGTTGTTCCGTCATACTCCATGTCAACCGCGTTTCTGCGGCAAACTTCCAGCATCTTGTCGACCAAAAAGCACGGGACAATTGCCTGTGCCTTCTGGCTTCCATTGGAATTGTCCTGAATCAGGAGCTTGATTCCGCTTGTCGGAGCGTGCTTTCCGCCGCCGATTCCCTGCAGATTGGCATAATCCTCAAGGAAAGCCAATGTCAGGGCATTTCTGAAATCCAGAAACTTGTTTTTGCTGGCAGCTTTTGCAATGGTTCCATAGATGCGGTCAACAGAGCCTACCGGATCTCTTGTCCTAACTTCCACGTAATACCCTCCTTAAAAAGCCGAATTGATAATTCTTTTCTTTACAATGTCAACCAGAGTTTTCGGGAGCTTGCTTAGATCGGTAATATCGATAAAAGAATCTCCGTAGATTGCTGCGATGTTCTCTTTGTCATCTCCGATGGCACAGGCCAGGACCTCAATTCCACTCTGTTTACACTGCTTTACAATGTTCTGTAGGTCTTTTGCAGCTTCCTCTCCGCCATAGCCTTCATCATTCGGGCGCCCATCTGAGATAATAATCAGCAGACGAACCTGCTCCTGGCGCTTCTCCAGCAGCTTTGCGGAAATCGTCAGCGCCGCTCCATCCCGGTTACAATTGTTTGCCCGCATTTTGGTCAGCGCCGCGGCCATTCTTGCTGCCCGGTATCGATCCTTGTTGCTGATTTGCTCATAATCCGCATAGATATAATAGTTAACGCAGACTCCTCTTTCAGCATTGTGGCCGGCTACCGCGATCGGAATATTCAGGCCGGTACAGAAATCATGAAGCAGGAGTGCCGCCTTCATTGCGGATTCTATGCGAGTTCCGCCCATAGACCCCGAGTGATCCACCAACACGGACAAAGCCATGTCCGGCAGATCCTGCGGAAGCTTTTTGTTGGCAAAGAACCGCTGATCCGGTCTGTAGGCGTCGGATGGGATGATTGTCCTTCCAAATTGCTTATGTCTCTGGACATAGCCGTCTTTCAGATCCCTCAGCGCATCCAGCATCTGTTTTTGAAGTCTGCGGGATACGGGTCTAAGCTCTTCCATAATCGTATTGTAGTTGTTCACGTCTGACGCCGTTACACCAAGGACACGATCCGTGTTGACCTTGATCCCCTTATGTGAGCCGGCATCATTCACGGCTGTTACCGCATCAACCAAAACAGCTGAAGCTTCACCTTCCAGCTCATCCTCCGCCTGGTTTTGAGCAATTTCACTGGTAATGGAGTTCAAAGCCTGGTAAACCGCTTCTTTGCCCTGCTTGGACATCGCGTCTGTCGCGGCCTTCGCTCCAGCCTGATTCTTTTCCGGAACCTTGCCGTTTCGCTCATTGGCACGGCGTGTAATGGCGATATCCGATGAATGGTGATTCTGAGGGGCAGGATTGCTACCGAGATTTCCCGTTCCTTTGTTCAAAGCATTCAGCAACTGCTGAACGTCGTCCGCCGAAATAGATGAGGTTGGCTGCTGGTTGTTTCCACTCGGCCCGCTTTGTGGCCATGAGCCCTGATTGCTCAGATTGCTCTGGTTTTGATCATTCCCGGAACCGGAACCATTCGGATCCTGTTGGGTTCCTGAAGAGCCCTGCTGCTGATTCTTTTGATCCTGCAGTTTTTGGATTGCGTTTCGAATATAGGGCCAGAAGTACAGGAGCATCCAGTTCATCTCACTGAATCTTCTGCTGATGTCGTCTGTCGCGCAGGCAATCCGCGAATGCTCCTGAATCTTCTCAATGCTATGCCAGTAGTCACTGGATTCTACCGTCTTCTGACTGCGTGCAAGCACTTCGTCAAACAGACAGAGTTGAAACATATTGTTCGTCATGAAGACAAGCTCATCCTGCTCACCGGTATTGACCTTGTGAACTTCCGATTCAAAGAAGTCGGCATCGGCTTGCTTCGCCTGGCGGGAGAGATATAAACTCTCCCCGACAAACGCCCCGTAGGCATCGATCAGGCTGTCTTCATCGTGTCGGTCCGCGATGATGTTGTCGAGATCTTTGAAGACTGTCTGGAAGATCTGTCTTGTGTGCGGAGCCTGCAGGGCATCTTCCATATCCGTCCAGTCTGCTTCCTGCTTGGCGTTCATATTCCGGGGCTTCTCTCCATAGAAATGGCCGGAGTCAATGTACCTCATTGCGTTTCGGAACTCATTGAAGTCATTGAACAGATCATGTGCCTTCTCGTGGAAAAAAGTACCCATGAATCCAAGGAACTTTCCTTCGAGATTATCAAAGTAGTCGAGCTTATGCGACGTGCAGTTGAGATACATCCGAGTGCCGTTCGTATACCCTGACGGAGCGTCCGGCCCTCCGTCATCTACAATGATTGTGGTCGTCTCTCCCGCTCCGTTTCCCATAGAAACGGCAAGACTGCTGAGGTAGATCTTGAGTTCTTCACTCATCAGCACATCCTTGGCAGTCAGCTTGCTTTTCTTATCCAATGCGAGTTTTCGTACCCTTGCTCTTATTGCAGGGTCAAAGCCCATAATCTTATCCCTCCTTCTTAAATTGACGTTGTCAGGGCTGCCATCGTTGTAGCGACACAGCCGTCCATGATTTCCTGCAAGGTGTCCGGATCGGAGCAGGCTTTGCTCACCACTGCTTCTCTGCAGGTATCCGTAATCGCCGATTCTCCCTCAATCATCACAAGCTGGACCCAACGTTCCAGTTCAACAATTGAGATGTCGCCTTCAGTGATGTCCCGATCTTTGCAGTATTTCTTGATTGCTTCCCAGACCTGGTACATCTCGTCCAGCAGCTGATCATCGTCAAATCCGGTATTTAGTTTGATTCGCTCCAGTGCACGCTCCCTGGGAAGCTCATAGGAATCAATGACGAAATCCATACGCCGCATAAACGAAGGATCAACGGGTCGGCTGGAGTTGTACCCGACATTATCCGTCCAAAGTACCATGGCGTCATGGTGGCGCCGCACATATCCGCCCGTAGGCAGCGGAATCCGCGATCCGGGTTTATCAAAGTTGTTGAGTCCGACCAGTGTGGCAGAGTCACGGATCCGGCCAAACTCGGACGGTTCCACAATCCAGCCTCTTTCCAGTGCAGTAACAAAGGGCGAGACTACAAGCTTGAAATGGGACGCATTGCTGCGAGCCACCAGAGCCTCATCCCTGGCTTTCATCACTGCGTCGGCTTCGATGCTTTCATCAATCTTTCCCGTCAGCACTTCATAGGCGCCGACAGGATCCATCTTGATTTCCTCAAATGTTGGCAGGCTTGCCGCTAACGCGCCGCTGTCTGTATCAGGATTGGGAACAAACTGGCTCAAAAAGTCATTCAGTTCTGTCTGACTGCTGCAGGTAATGCGCACAAACGGCGTATGCAGGATGCATGCCAGGATCTCAGCCCCGGTGGATTTACCGAAGCCCGTTCCGCCGCGCCAGCACATGTTGTTGATAGGAACCTTGAATTCTCTGCTCTGCACAAACCGTCTCGCGAAAGTCATGACCTCTGCCGGAACAGGCATCTCTTCCGGGAAAACCGGGATCAAGTCCTCTTCCTCCGCTGTCCACACCCTGCTGGCAGCATAATCGGCAAATTCCGCTTTTGCGGATGCAATGTCGTTTTTTCCAGCTGCTGCTGTCACAGGAGTGCCGGCGGGAACCAGAATATCCGGATTACCGCAGATTACCTCCGCTGAGGCAAACTCGTTGGCGTCAATCCTGCGTGTTGTAAGAAGACTGATATTACCATTCTTCAGGCCGCACGGTATCCCATTCTCATAGGTCAGGCCATAATACAGAGCATCGTTTACTTTGTTGACCGCATCTTCCGACATTACGCCGGTCAATTCAAACTCTTTTCGACAGCTCTCTATCATTTCCCAGGTAATAGAACGATCATTGCCGTTCCCTCTGGATCTGTCCGCCTCAATCAGGATAAACAGTGCTAGAATGGAAGACGGATCAAAATTGGTATCTTTGTTTCCAAGTCCCGGAACAGTCTTATGACGCCCGGTCTGTTCACGGATGGCAGCGGTCAACGCGCCGTTTGCCTGTGCAGAAGCCAGAATCACAGTCCCGTCAGGACGTGCCCACTGAGAAGCATAACTTCCCGATGTAATCCTGCAGATCCCGATCTCCGCATTTTTTCGGTCAACGACGCTGAGCAGTGCCCGGATGCAGAACGCGTTGAGCTTTGTCGGCATATGTGAGCTGCTGGTGTTATAGCTGGAGCAGAAGTCAGAGTTCGTCGAATTTGCCCAGCTGTTGTATGGAATCGGACGGTTTTCCGCCTTCCACCCCTCCTGATTCTTGAAGAAAGCATAGCTGTCTACTCGTGCAGTTGCCATTTTGTTTTTCTCCTCCAATTCATTATTTCATTATGTATATAGAAAGAGCCAGACTCATCGTTCTTTCGATCAATCTGGCTCGTAACAAAGAGTAGCTTTATATAAACGGCAAGCTTCCGGCGGCATTTTTCCACCGTGAAACTAATTCCGATAACTTTACATCATTATATGTTTTGTTTTTCTAAATGTCAATTTTGGGCGCTATTAACGAAAAAGAGCTGAAACCGAAATGGTTCAGCTCTCTAAAAAAGAACGATATCTCAGCTTTGAAACTCTGCGCCAAGACCTGCGCCTATGACTTCTCCTATGAGTTTGCACCTCACTTCTGCAGGAAGGGCTGCGCAGATGCCGATCACTTTCAGCGTTGTCTGATCCTTCAGTTCCCGGACTTCATCTCCCACCTTATAGTAACAGGGTACCATTTTGGTGAAGTCCTCCGCGACAAAGTAATCAAGAGCGAGACCTGTCTCGAAAGCGAGGTACATCAAAAGACTCATTCGAGGGCTTTCACGCTTGAAATCTTCAATGATAAACTGGCGAATATAGTTCCGAACACCGTAGGGCGTCTCCTGTCCGAACAGCTGATAGCTCTGTGTCCCCTTATCATCGCTCAGCTCAAAAATCCTTTCTCCAATCATTTCTGAGAGGTCACGATGCGGTGCGTTTGCAATGTCTCTCGGGTTTTGTTTTTCATAGAGAGCCATCTGAGTCTTTGCTTTTCGGAGCAGTGCTTCTTTCTCTTCTGCCGGGATCTGCGCCATTGCCCTAGCCATCTCGGCATAAATCGACGGGAGCATGATTTTCCCCTCGGTGCCAAACATAAGCTTGTGGCAGGATTCATGCATCACATTATACGCAAAGGGGGTAATGACGGCCGCGCTCGGGCTGAAAGGCCGTTTCCCCTGAAAATACTTGGAGAGCATGGTTTTGTTCATTCCTGACATTTCAGCCGCTGCCACGCTGCTCAATCCGATGGATTTCATCTTCTGAGTAATATGCCGTCCCGCCTGGAATTGTGCCAGAAGCATCTCCGGTACCCGATCCAGTGAGAAACCGTACTCTTCCGCGATTTTCTCGGTTACTTCCAATGTGGATATTCTGAAGCGAACATCCATCGGCTCGACTGCTCGCAATGCCTGTTCATCGAAATAGGGATATGTGAGAGGCGTTGCATAAATCTGATTCATTACACTGGCTTTCATGCGGCCCCTCCTTTTTCAATCGCGGTTTGAACAGCCTGAAGAATCATCAGCTTTCGCTCCTCCGGAAGGAAACAGAAGAGATCCATGATTGTCTCGGTCTCACCGTTTGTTGCGAGAACGGTATGTGCTTCATCCAATCCAAGCAGCCAATGTGGAGAAACATCGAAACTGGTGGACAGGTAAGAAACCATATTCAGCTCCACTGCGTTAAAGCTGTATGGCACAAAGCGTCTGCGATAGATGTCGTAAACGCCTAATTCCTTTGTTTGACGCTTCATTTCCGCAATGCAGTAAGATCTGATAGCATTTGCTTTGAAGAGTCTCAAGGTTGGCGTCATGGACTCAAAATCGCTGTTTTCAAAGACAGGCGCAAGAATTCGACGAATCAGCGCAAGAACCTTTTCTCGGCGAACCGGAGACAGCATATCGCAATAGGAGCACATGGCAGCTTCAACTTCAGAAGCCCATCGCGGCTTAATCTCCACCCCATCAGGATTCTTAGAGACGCACTTCAGGAGATCCAGATAGCTCAGTCCTGTTATATCTAGGAGTTCCGGAAGATTTTCATAGCAAAGACGTTTCGGGCCTTTCGGACTGGGTTTATCTTTCAAAAGCGGTGTCATTTTCAGTTTGAAAGCCTCAAATGCCTCACGTCTGCGCTCCTTATCCCTGCGGGTCTGCGCGTTGTCAGTTGGAGAAACGATTAGTTCTCTGTCTATCATATTATAAATCAGTTCTTCGTCTTCCTTGGACACTCGATGTAAAGAAGTCTCTTTTTCTTTTGTGTTCATGGGACCTCCTCCAAAAATGCTCTTAGATCCTGATTTTTTGACATGACGTAAAACCCTATATATAATTGCCACAATGTTACAGCGAAAGAAGTGAACAACATGCCAAATAATCAGGCTGAATTAGATTCTATTCAGTTTGAAAATCTCTCCGTTCCCAACAATGAATCAGTTGACAAATCAGAAAAACAATCAAAAATCAATGCTATTTTACCTCTTCCAACGCAACTTGTAAACTACCGAAATAAAAATTATTTTGTTTCCGCTGCTGTTCTTGTTATCGGAACTTCCTTTTCAATATACGTTTGTGAGTGGACGCCGACCTTGTTATGTGCTCTATTTGCTGTCTTTTTCCTCTGGAAAGGCGCTACCGTGTCGAGGAGATATAGCAGTGGCAGGATTATCGAAGTTACCGCAACATGCACCGGTGTCAGGCCATCCTTCTACAGGGACCGTTTCACCGTAACTTTTGCGGCACAATCCAATAATGATGGGTTTATATACTACAAGTTCACTGTTCCAAACAAACGGAATCGGGAAGAATTTGTTATTGGTGCAATGTACATCATCTACTTTGACCGGGACGCTGACCAATCACTGTTGGGATATATCCTGCTAACTACCGGTATTACTTTTGCCACAGATTGATCCAACAACTACGAAACAGGTGCAGCCGAAGCTGCACCCTTTTTTTTATTCTTCCTGTGGAATCGGAGCATCTCCTTCATCCAGAAGATGTTTTTCGTTTTCATCCAGTGATATCCGATATTTTGCTGCTTTTGCCGTGATTTCTTTTGCACGGCGTGATCGCTGGACCCGTAAGATAGTTTCTATTCGTCCGGCCAGGCTCTCGTCGATCATGACACACTTCTTCCTGTTCACACGTATAGAGTAAGGATCCTGGGACTTGATCGCCAAATCCAAGGCTCTCATTTCTTCCAACATTCGATTAATCTCTTCCAGTGCCCTTATCTGAGCATCATCTTGGATCAGTACAGCCACGACTATCCTCCTCAATAATTTTCTGCACCAAACAGTTCGATGTCCTCTGGGAACAGGAAACTGTTGAAAGTCTCTACGGTGAATGGCGCAAACGCGTCATATCCAATAAGCGTCAGTTTCAATTCATCGCTATCGCCCAGTGTACTGGCCGCAAGCCCTCTTGCTTGCGGTTCCGGGGCAAAGTATACCGTAAAGAATCCATATCCATCACAGTTGATGTTCACAGCATAAATGTCGCAGTTGCTGAATCTTCCCGCCGCAACAGCATTCCCATCAGCATCAAAGAGTCTGTTGTAATAGACGCGTTGGCTTTTTTCGACGATGGTGGACAGGTTTTGAGACTCCATTTCTTCCTTCGTCACACCAAGTGTCATCTGATTGTTGCCTTCAATCAGATATTGTTCAGCTTCAGCGATCAGAGTATCACGCTGTGCCGCATTCAGCTCTTCCGTAAAAGTGACATCGCTGTTCGTCAGGTTTTCAAGACTATATGCTTTTGTATGCGTGTCAAAGAAAACATTTGCTTTTACTGAGCCCATCAGTGTTCCGTCTGAAAGTCGGATAATGAGAATTCGCACAGTGTCCCCGTCGTTTTCCTTGCCTCCGTAAGCAGGGCTGTCCATCCATCTTACTCCATAGCTGGATGGATCCCTTGCCGATGCAGAAACAACCTTGTCATAGGTTCTTCCCACTATTGCGAAGTCTGTCAAGCCATTGTATTTAGTGGACCAAGCTGGAGAGGCAGAGGACTCAGCATATTCCAGGGGCACACGTTCCGTCCTCATCAGATAACCATATGCCTCATCCGGATTGCCAGCATAAGCATATTCAAAGTGCGGATTTAGGTACAAAGCATCTGTTACCCCCTTCTGCTCCAGCCCGACAGAAAACCTCATTCCATATCCCGTTGATACAGATAGGACTCTGTCATTCCGGTAAGTTCCACTCGACTTCACCATACTCGGCAAATTGCCATCCTCTGTGATGATGACCTCTTCTTCAGACGGTGGAGAGATGATGATCTCAGCTTGGCTTTCACCCGGTCGAGCCTCAGGGTCCTCCTTGGGCTGCCGTCCCTCTTTGATTTGCGCTTCTTTCCTTGAGGAGAACACTACGATTGTCAATATCATTGCCATCAAAACGATAACAGCGAAAGCAACTCCACCGGGGCTTTTCCAAAATCTCTTTCCACTATTCCTGCCAGTCATGTCGTTGCCTCTCTTTATCCAGTTCGAGCAAGTCCAGGTATATTTCGTAAAGGCTGAGCCCACTCTTTTTTTGTATGCGCCTCGCAGTTTCCAACGGCATATGCTGGAATCCATTCAGGATCTGATTCATTCCCTGAGCTGACATTCCCGCTGAACTAGCAAGCTCACGCATGGTAATGAGATTTTCTGTTTTCCACCTTTCGATGCTGCTATAGAGTGGGAAATGTGAAACCATTGGATGATGAGCAGTGGTTCTGTACAACAGTTCTGTAACCTGATCTACAGGAAGACCGTGCTTTTCTGCAACCATTTCCGTTAGCATCTCGTCTATTCTGTCTTTTCCGAGCTCTTTCACCTTTTTTTGAGAAGGATATGCCTCCAGATAATCCATTACTAAGCGGATCTCTTCCGAAGGCTGAATTGACTGATCCCTCATTTCGTTTTTACTGAGCTCTCTCGTCTTTGGTAGTCGTGAAAGAACGTTATAGATATACGTTCTGGACAGCCCCATATCCGCAGCAACAAGAGTCACCGGTTCACCACTCAGCCTTCTTCGGATAATTTCCTGTATTTTGTTTGAATTGCTGTAATTTGCCATGACTTCTTTTTTCACTCTTCATCGCCGTTGAATCCTCTTCTAAGAAGATCTCTTCTTTTAGTGGCCCAATCTTTTTGCCATGAGGGAGGACAATGCATGACTGTATCGTGCCATTTCGTCATCCACCTGCTGGATTTCTGCTTCCTCCAGCGCTTCAATCTCTTCCGCAAGGTAACTCTCCAACGCCGCATTAACAGTTTTGGAGAAATCCCGATCTGTTTTCGCCATGCCGGCATGCCTTAAAGCCAACGCTTCAGTGGTTCTCTTTGTTAAATAAACGGATTTCTTTACCGTCATCTTGCTTTTCCATTCGTCCCAAATATCCTTCTCTGCTTTCGATGGCCCTGCTGTTTGATTCTCCACTTCGGCTCTTTCGGGGAGTCCGGAGGGCTGAGCAAAATCCAGATCATCAAACAGTCCCTGTTTGGAGCTCACATTCTTTGCCATCTTATTCGCCCCCCAACAGGTTCTCTACAAGCACCATATAATCCTGTGCGGCGGTGCAGTTCTTGTCGTAGTGAATGACAGGCATACGATGAGCATGCGCCTGCTGGACGCGGATTGTTCTCCGAATCGGAGGCATAAACAATCGGGTTCCGATTTTTTCAGCAATCGCAGCAAGCTCTTCTTGAATCTCAGCGCCAAGATTCGTTGTTACCGGATAAGCCACCAGTACAATTCCCGCGATCCTAAGATTCGGGTTCAGTTGGCTTCGCTGAATCGCGTTAACGGATTGAACAATATTGGATAGTCCCTGGATTGAGTATCGATCTGCCGAGGCCGGGACGATAACCTCATCTGCTGCGATCAGTGCGTTTTTCGTCAGCTCTCCCAAAGCCGGCGCCGTATCTATGATAACGTACTCATAGCCTTCAAGGTCTTTCAGGGCATCCTTCAGACGAAAAGCTCCTGCCATGTCTGACGCCAGAAGCGCATCCGCCCGACGGAGGAGGGGATCTCCGGCAACGATGTCTCCATACTCGGTATGCTGAATGGCCTCGCTGATCTTCACTCGTTCATATTCCAAGAGCACATCATAAAGCGTCACTTCTTTATCGATCTCAGCGCCAAAGGTGTCGCTGGCATTGCCTTGGGCGTCTGCGTCGATCAGCAGAACTTTGAATCCTCGACTGTGGAGTATGCTGGCGATAGCAATGGCTGTGGTTGTTTTTCCGATTCCGCCTTTCTGGTTTGTAATAGCAATGACTCTGCGCATGTTGACTTATTCCTTTCCACGCATTAATTCTATATTTGTTTTGTTGTTATGGCATTTTTATTATATGCGTGTTTTATCTTTTTGTCAACATTGTTTTGTATCCTTGCTTCCATAACTGCTTGATGTCTTGTCACCAAGTAGCCTTATCGCCATATCTCTTTACCATCATACCACTATTCAAGGATTTAGCATAGAGTAAAGCAAATTGCTCCAACTTGAAAGGGGAGCAGATCACCATACGATTATGAAATTCTCGCAATGATTCTTATGCCCGATCATTGAGTCTTTTACATCGTGTCCTATATTATAAAGCTGTTTTTAACTTCTGTCAACTTTACAGCATTGTTTCCCAATGTTATAATTCGGCCAACATCTCGTTATGAAAGAAGGATCCCCTTGAAGATTATAAGAAGATTTCTCCTCGTTGTAGTAAGTCTGGTGCTGCTGTGTGTTGCCGGCTACAGTGGATACCGCGTCTATACGATTCAGCATGGCTACAGTGAGGCGAAACAAGCATATGATAAGATCAGTCTAGAATACGTGTACTATGACGGCAACTCCACTGAATCGGACGCTGAAGAGATCAAAAACAATTCTGTGGCTGTGGAGTCATCCCCAGTAAAAGTTGACTTTGTGGATCTCCGTAAGAATTTGAATCCGGAGATCTGCGCATGGATCTGGTGTCAGGATACCGTCATTAACTATCCCGTCGTTCAGCACTCCGATAACGAGCACTACCTGAATTATAATGTCAACGGAGAGCCCAACGCAAACGGAGCTATCTTTCTGGAGGCTTCAAACTTCAATGATTTCCGTGACACCAACAATATTCTTCATGGCCATCACATGGGGGATGGCAGTATGTTCGCATCCTTGGATTGCTGGCAGGTTACAGACTATCTGGAAAAGCATCCTGTGATGTATCTGAACACGCCCTCCTGCAACTATCGTGTCGATTTATTCGCCGGGTTCACAACGCCGGTTCATTCCAAAGCGTATCAGTATGAGTTCAGTAGTCTCTCTGAAATAAACGCCTGGATAGATTGGGTTCGGAATGAGTCCGCCATTCATCTGGAGATTGATCTTTCCCCACTTGACCGCTTTCTTACGCTGAGCACCTGTGCCTATTCTTACGAGGATGCTCGAACCGTCCTGATCGGTCGGTTAACTCCCATTGAATGAAAAACCTCGTTCCATGCCACAATGAGCAGGGAACGAGGCCTTTTTCATTTGTTCGCAAAGATTACTCGTTGACTTTTTCCTTAAATGCCTTACCAGCTTTGAACACGGGGATTTTGCTGGCCGCAAATGTCATCGTTTTGCCGGTTGCGGGGTTGCGGCCCTCGCGGGCTTCACGGCACCTCAAAGAAAAGGTTCCGAAGCCGATAAGGCTTACGGAATCACCGGCAGCAACTGCATCCTGGATTGCTCCAAGCACACTTTCGAGAGCGGCAGCGGCCTGTTTCTGGGTCATTTCTGTTTCTGAAGCAACTTTCTTTACGAGTTCAGTCTTGTTCATAGGAAACCTCCATAAAATATCTATACTCATTATTTGAGTACACAAAGTATATCAGCAATCGGCTTGCCTTTCAAGGGTTTTGGTTAGAAACAATTCTTGACTGGTTTTCAGTCTGAATTGATCTCAGAAGAGCAATAATTTTTTCAACTGCGACCGATGTCTTGATTCGAAGCCAGTTATCCCTTCGACTATTCTCAATTACTTCTCTGAATTCCCTATCGTTGAGTACCTTATCAACTCTTTTGGTCACTGCTTCCATATCATTCTCTCTCATTTCCGGATCGTCCAGAATGAATGTATGGATGCACTTGATAAGGCTTTCTCTATCTACGTAATCCGACAAGTAACACAAGTCAAACACATCTTTTACTCTGCCAGAAAAAGTTCCAAATCTCACCAATGCTCGGAGTTTCTCCGCAAAAATCTGTTCTTTCGAGTTCATCATTAGACTTGCGCCTTCGTCATCGAGACAAACATCGAAGCAATACTCTTCTTGCTCAATCTGTATATTCTTATGAACACCAAGGTCTATCTTGCTTTTGAAGGAATTCCCAGCATCATCCGAGATGCTGACCCAGACTCTTTTTCCACGGTATTCGTGTTGAGATAATTCCTCAACTGGGCCAGATACAGTAATTGTAATTCCTTCAAGACAATTCAGCTTTTCAAGAAATGCTCGGATTGATCCCTCATCAATTGAGTACTTGATGAAATCAAAATCAATATCTCTTGTGGCTCGTCTGACATTCCCAGTGATGCTCCTCATTACAACGCCGCCTTTAATTGTCACATTTCTGCTTAGAGAGCTTTCCGCTATCGCTTTCAGGACAACATCCTGACATACTCTAGCCTCTGCAAGGAGGGAACTGTATCCTTCTACTCTATATCCAGCCGCCATTTTTTCAAGATTTGCCATCAATAAACCTCCGTTTTTAGCGTTCTGATAATCTTATTACTTTTGGGCATTGCTTCTGCGTAGTCACGAATAGCTTCCGAATTAAGTTGGGGAAGCATCCTTCGGTAATTGCCAAGTATCTCCTTATAATAGTTGAAAGGCAATTTGCTTTTGTATCGAACTAATTCCACCAGCATCCGCTCACGATCATATATTGGAATAGAATAACCTTTATGATCAATGTTAGTCTTTCCTATTCCCAATATACTTTGAGGCATAAAGATCTGTTTAACTCTTGGATCTGCCATTGGAGCAGCTTCTCTTTTGGTTGCTAAATAGTATTCATCCGGTATTTCGTCCGTAAGGCCATATAAATAAAATGCCGTATTCATCGTAACAGTTGCCCTTGGATACTTAAAACAAACCAACGCTAATTCAGGAACATACTCCTGCTCAGAATAGATCCCCTTATCCACGCGGAACAGCTCTCCAGATGCGACCTTTTGCTGAACAAAATAATCAGAACCATATTCTTTAAGACAATCTAAACGAGACTTCATCATGGAACCTCCGATTTTGGTGTTCCTCTGCAATTTATTTAATTTTGCATAGGTTTATCTAAAATTTTAATCCATTACCGCCTCCATGTCAACTATTATTTTTACAATCCTCTGCAATTTTATATATTTTGCATAGGTTTATCCAAGAAGAGATCCAACATTGTCCAACGCTGACTTTACTAACTCGCCGCTGGTGTGGGTATATATCGTCGTGGTCTGAACGTTCTCATGTCCCAATATCTCCTGAATCTCCAACACGCCAGCACCAGCGTCTCTGTACATTATGGTTGCAGCTGTGTGTCTCAGTTTATGAGCGCTGAATCCATTGCCCTGTAAGCCAGCGGCAAGGATATACTTGTCCACAATCTGTTCCACACGCCGTCCCGAGAGACGTTTCGCCATATTTGCATTCATTGAGAGAAAAAGAGCCTCCTTATTGGCAGTTTCATGCGATTCCAGATATTTCGTCCTATCAATCAGATAGTTTTCAAGGGCTGCAAGGCAGGGTTTATTGAGATGGACAATGCGTTCTTTTCGACCCTTGCCATGAAGTCTCAGCGTGTCGTCTTTGACATCCTGCAGATTTATCGCTACCAGTTCAGAAAGCCGCATACCACAGGACAGAAACCACATCAAAATACAATAGTCCCGTGTAGCAAACCGTCCGGATACTGCATTCAAAAGCTGTTTGCTTTCGTTTACTGTGAGAAAAACAGGAAGCGTTTTCTCTTTCTTTGGTGCGGATATGTCTATGGCAGGATTGAGCGCTATCAGACCTGTCGGATCTCGCTTCCGGAGATAATCGTACAGGGAACGGATTGCTGCGAGCTTAGCAGATCGGCTTCTGGCTCCGCAGGATCTTTCCATTTTACAGAAAGCCAAAAAGTCATAGATATCGGATGTCGCCAAACTGGAAATGCTCTCAACGGTCATATCCTGAACGGAAATATTATTGAAACTCTCAGGAACGGCAATGCCCATTTCAAGTGATTTAACCCAGCGCAGGAAAGTGCGAATAGAAACAGCATAGTTGAAGATGGTTCCGGGAGCAGCGTTTTTTTCTATCGACAGAAATTGAAGATATTTGTTTGCAAACGCTGGAAGCTCAAAGTCTTTGATTTTAAAATTGTCCGGCTCGGATGGATTAAAATAGGTAGCCATTCTATTTCCCTTCTTATAGCGCTCAGAATAGAGTTTCGTTAAACCGCGATTTAACGAAGAATTATCTTTTCCTCGGGAAGCCAGTTTCTTGTCTGATCTTTTACTCCCCTGCTCATTCGACGACTTCTCCATAAACGATCGTCTCTGCCCGTCGAATTGTTTCCCAGCATTCCGAACAGTACCAGGCGCCATCTTTCCTGACGTGCCATCCCGCCGACTTCACAATTCTTTTTGCTCGGCTAATCGTAACTGTTTGATTTTTCCAGGCAAAGGGGTCTTCCCCACAGCGATCACAGGCAACATAGACGTTGTATGACAATGATTTCACCTCTCTCCCTTATTCTCTCGCTTTTCCATGCCTTATTCTTCTTTTTGTCATTATTGTTCTAAAAAAACGGCAATTGCAAAATCTCATGGGCATAGAGGTTCACAACCGGAACATAGGTTTCCTCCATAAAGCGAGAGTCTTTGGATTTGTATCGGTTATCGCCCAGAACAAACAGAGAACCCTCCGGCACATGGAATTCCGAAACAGCGGAATAGGTGGACTCCTGGATCAAAAGGTACGGCTCGTCCAATTCCTCGCCGTTGCGATAAACCTTCCCTTCTGAAATCCTGATCTCATCACCCGCCAGTCCGATCACCCGCTTGACCAGAAGGTGATTTTGTGGCCCATTCTCGCGAAATATGACAACGTCCCCATATTCCGGAACTGGGTCTCCAAACAGATAAGGCAGGCGCCAGTTCAGAATCAGGTGTTTCTTATGTATCGTTGGCTCCATTGATTCGCTCGGCACATAATTAATTGACAACACACATGTCATCACAAGCACGGCAACGGTGCAGATAACAATATAGGAAATCGTTTCCTTTAAAAGACTTTGAAACTTTTCCTGGTCCTCTACTCTGATTTGTTTCATATCCCCCTTAACGTCCCTTATACAGATTGACTCCGCTCTGCCATTATAGATTCCATAAGAGGGCAACAATCTTTCCCTCTTTGAATCAGCTCTCTGGCAACTTTGAGTGCATGCTGATATTTTTCCGGGTTCGCGATCATCAGAGAAACATACTTGTTATCTCCTGACTGCTGAGTTCCAAGCAGATCCCCAGCTCCACGCTGATCAAGGTCTGCCTCCGCAATTTTGAAACCGTCAGTCGTATCACACATCACCTGCAGCCTTGCCAATCCTTTTGGCGTTTCATCCTCGCTTTGCAGGACACAGTAGGATTGGAGATCACTGCGACCGACTCTGCCGCGAAGCTGATGGAGACTTGAGAGACCAAACCGTTCGGCATTCGTAATAACCATGACCGTTGCATTTGGGACATTGACTCCAACTTCAATGACTGTCGTGGCAATCAGCACGTCGAGATCTCCCCTTCTGAATTTTTCGATGATCTCTTCAGTCTCCTCTTTCGATGTTTTCCCTGTTAGGGTCGCGATCTGCACGCCAGCTGGTCCGAGGAAATCGTTGTATTCCCTTGAGACTTGCTCAACCGACTTGACCCCGGGAACTTTTTCATTGCTCTCTATCATCGGGCAAACAACATAAGCCTGATGCCCAGCCTGAACTTCCTTCAGGATAAATTTCATGTTTCCTGTTTGGTTCCTGAATACCCGTGTTTTAACAGGCTGTCGTCCCTTCGGCATACTTCGGATCGTATGAAGCTGAATGTTTTCTCCGAATACAACCTGTGCGAGGCTGCGTGGAATCGGCGTCGCACTCATTGTAATGCTGTGAACTCCTCTGGAGGCTTTCTCAACAATAGCTGTTCTCTGCTTTACGCCAAAGCGGTGCTCCTCATCAACTACAGCGAGCGCCAGATCCTTAAACGCCACATCCTTGCCAACACAGGAATGCGTTCCTATTATGACTTGGGCATTCCCGCTTGCAATCGCTTTCAGGACAGAATCCCGATCCTTCTTTCTCAGAGAACTGTCCAGGAACGCTGTCCGAACGCCATATGGGGCAAGCAATTCGTTGATTGATTCATAATGCTGTTTTGCCAGCACCTGCGTCGGTGCCATTATGACCGCCTGGTAACCGCTGTCGGCAAAGGCAGCCGCCATCAGCACACAAATGATCGTTTTCCCGCAACCAACATCCCCCTGCACAAGTGCATTGATGCGTCTTCCGTCTTCCGCGCTCTCCAGCATCTCCTGTACAGTCTTGCTCTGATCCGGCGTCAGTTTAAAAGGAAGAGAATCAATGATCTTGTTCAGCAAAGATCGGGATTTGATATTATACTGACTGCCTGCGGATACCTCGCTTCTGTTCAACTCGTTGTGAATGGCATAATACAAAAGGTCATTAAAGAGGATTCTGCTTCTCCCCTTCTCCACCTCTTCCATCGTTCTCGGCATATGGATATACCGCAGCGCCACAGGCATGCTGGTTTCCCCGGAGGCATCCACAACATCTCTGGGCAATATCTCACTGTCCGCAATACCCAAAGCAATTGCCTTTTGCATCGTGTCTTCCAGATAGCTGGATGCCATTCCAGCGATCGCAGGATAAACCGGATAAATGCGAAGAGTCTGATTGCTGACAGGTTCGAATATATCTGGCTGGTTCAGGCTATAACCATACTTATCATTGAAGTCGATCTTGCCGGCAATAATCACCCTTGCACGTTTGTCAGCAAGCAACTTAATACTGCTGTAAATCCAATGCATATTGAACCAGCGAACCGTCAGCTGCTGATTAAGAGGCTCGATTACACAGCTTGCGGTCACGAACTGTTTCCCGTTCCCCGGACGGCGTTCACATGAAACGACGGCAGCGCTAACCAGGGAAATCTGTTCACGCGGCAGAATTCCGGTAAGCTTGCGAAAATCCTTATACGTTCTTGGCAGATATTGAAGGATATCTTCTACCGAGAAAATTCCCTTTGCTTCGAACTGCTTTTTCTTATTTGGTTTAATGCCTAACAATTCAAGTTCCATATCAATAATATAATGCTTGTTTTTTCTTTTTGTCAACTATTATTATATATCCTCTTTTGTTTTATGTCAATACTCTTCGTTAAATCTTTTTCCCATCTTAAGCTGATGATGCAATATGATCTGGCACTGTGAAACTATTGGTGACATTTAGATGAGATTTATAGTGACATGTCACCACAAACATGCTAACATGTCACCATAATTGAAAAAATCTACCCAATGAATCTAAGAAATAAGGTAGTTAAAGGAGGCATTCATCATGCAATATCGGAATTTTGACGGCACCTATGTCATCCGCATGGATCGCGGTGAAGAGATTATCTCTACTCTTACCACTTTGTGCAACGACGAGCATATCACGCTGGGCTCTGTCGAGGCGCTCGGCGCAGCAGACCATGTCGTCATCGGCCTTTATGACGTTGAGGTCCGTCAATATCACAAACACACGTTCGATGAGCCAATGGAGATTACTTCCCTGCTCGGTTCTGTGTCGACGAAAAATGGCGAGATCTATTTGCATCTTCACATAAATCTGTGCCGGGAGGACATGAGCGTGATCGGCGGCCATCTCAACGAGTGCCGGATATCTGCTACCTGTGAGATGATCGTCCATAAGATGAAAGGGACCGTCGAGCGCAGGCTGGACGAAGAAGTAACAGGCTTGAATCTGTTTGAGTTTGTGTAATCAGTAATAATTATCATCACGGAGGGAGTTATCATGTTTTTGAAAATCACAAAACAATTTGGAAAACCGATCTGTGTAGCGTTATATGCTGGTTTTGCGGCACTTGCAGCAAAGAAGAAACCGCTTCCTCTTTTGATTCTGCTCGCGCTCCATACTTTTGAATACTTCCATGTTGGCCGTAAAGTCGCAAAAGAAAACGGGCTTTCAAAGCCGGAAGGGCTGGCAAAATGCCTTGCATTTGGGTTCACTTGGTGGCTGCCGCTCCAGAAGCGCTCAGTTTCTTGAGGAAACAGCTCCTGCCCCAAATTTTATACTACAGGTTTCTTTACAAAGCAGAATAAGCGTGGTATAGTATCGCCAGAAAACAGGGCAACGCCCGGAAAGGAAAAAGACATGATCACAGTTCGCTTCACTTTGTCATGCAAAGAGCACAAGGAACTCCAGTCCAGCTTTGATTATCTGGACCGTCTCTTCGCACGCTCATATAAGGCAAAGAAGCATGGCTATGTGATCTCATAACCCCGCCCGGGAAGAATTAGATTATCTTCGGCCGCTTGCCTTGTATGAGGCAGGCGGCCTTTTCACGTTCAAATGCAGGAGAATCACCTATGCCAATTGCTATGGATCCCAAATCACTATCGTACTTCTTCATCCTGAATGAAGAGACCGACAAAATCATCGACGATCTGAACACAATTTATTTATAAAAGGCCAACTGAGCCAGCTTCTTTCCGGCTCAGTGCCGGAATTGGAGCGTAAATAAAATGAATCGTATTCCGGTCATTAATATGACCGCAACAGGAAACAATATTACTCGCTTGCGGATTAACGCAGGCTTGACGGTGAAGGATCTCCAGGACATCTTCGGCTTCAGCACGCCGCAGGCTATCTACAAGTGGCAGCGCGGAACAGCATTGCCGACTGTAGATAATCTTGTGGTTCTCGCAGCCGTATTTGGAGTGAAGATCGATGATATTTTGATCTTTCAAAATGAGCAACAACTCCGAATCCCCGCATAACAAATAACCAGCTCTGGCAACAGAGCTGACACGGTCCCTTCGACTAACAGGCCAGGTCACTACCCTTTCAAGGCAGCAATGCAGGGTTCGAATCCCGCAGGGATCACCATATTCCGGATTGGTGTAACGGCAGCACACCTGACTCTGACTCAGGAGGATGTGGTTCAAATCCATGATCCGGAGCCACAACACAGCCCCGTAGTGCAGATGGCTAACACGCCTGACTGTCTATCAGGAGATCGCGGGTTCGAGTCCCGTCGGGGTTGCCATTTGGCCTCTTCGTCTAATCGGCAAGGACGCCAGGCTCTCAATCTGGTAATGTTGAGTTCAACTCTCACAGAGGTCACCAAGAATCACAGGGATGCGCAGTCGATCATCGGCTTCCCATGGCATCGGCTGCGCAGAGGCCCGATAAGCCTGCGTGGTGGAATGGAATACACAGCCGGTTTAAGCCAAGATGCCGCAAGGATTGAGGGTTCAACTCCCTCCGCAGGTACCAATCGAAATGCGAGAGTGCTGGAACTGGCAGACGGGCCAGGCTCAAACCCTGGTGCTCGAAAGGGCGTGCGGGATCGTAGCCCGCTTCTCGCACCACATACCGAATTATGGTTCCATAGTCAAGTGGAAAGGCACCTGGTTGCAACCCAGGAGACGACTGTTCGATTCAGTCTGGAACCTCCATGCGGAACAATGCCGGACGGCTCCGGCACCAGTTTCGAAAGCTGTGGGCAGCAGAAATGCTGTGGGGATCGACACCTCTGTTCCGCGCCACTTTTGCAGTCTTGGCAGAACGGCAATGCGCCCGCTTGGAAAGCGGAAGCCGGGTCGAGAGGTCCGAGAAGGTTCAACTTCTTCAGACTGCGCCATACGTGCTGGGTGATCCCGGACGGCTCCGGGACCGGCCTTGAAAGCCGTGGGCGGCAGAATTGCCGTGGGGATCGGCACCTCCGCCCAGCGCCATCAATATGGAGTGATACCCTAACCGGTAAGGGACCTCCCTGCTAAGGAGGCGACGCAGAAATGTGTTTGAGCGTTCGAGTCGCTCTCACTCCGCCACATGCACAGATGTTGGAATGGTAGACAAGCCAGTCTCAGGAACTGGTGCCCCAAAAGCATGCGGGTTCGAGTCCCGCTCTGTGCACCACTTATACGTTCTTAGCTCAGTTGGTAGAGCAACGGACTTTTAATCCGTAGGTCGCGGGTTCGAGCCCCGCAGAGCGTACCATATGCGCTTTTAGCTCAGTCGGTAGAGCAGCGGATTCTTAATCCGAAGGTCGTGGGTTCGACCCCCTCAAGGCGCACCATATGCACGAATGGCGGAACTGGAATACGCGCCAGACTAAGGATCTGGTGCCCGCTTCGGGATTGTGAGTTCGACTCTCACTTCGTGCACCACCTGGTGAGTGTAGCTCAGATGGTCAGAGCGCCGGGTTGTGGACCCGGAAGTCGTCGGTTCGAGGCCGGTCACTCACCCCACGGGTTCTTAGCTCAGTTGGTAGAGCAGCAGACTGAAGATCTGCGCGTCTCAGGTTCGATTCCTGGAGAGCCCACCACATACGGGAGAATGCCAGAGTCTGGTCAAATGGGGCGGACTGTAAATCCGTTGGCTTCGGTCTACGTTGGTTCAAATCCAACTTCTCCCACCATCATTTAAGGAACCTCTTTTCTCTATTAGAGCAAATGAGGTTTTTTATTGCTCTACCGACCTGAGTATAGTATAATCGTCTCGACAGATCGGGATTTGTCTAAACAGAGACGGAGGGAATGAAACGTTATGATTGCATTTTTCTCTGCAACGGGAAATTGCAAGTATGTTGCACAGCAAATTGCTGATGCGACCCATGATACGGCTGTTTCTATCGAGAAACAGGAGCCAATAATCAGTCTTACCCCCGATGAGATGTTTGGTGTTGTGACTCCAACATATTGCTGGGAGTTGCCTGGTCCGATGAGAACATGGCTGAATTCACTTACGATTTCTGGAAAGCCTGCTTTCTGCTTTGTGGTAGCTACTTACGGGACCACGCCGGGTTGCACAGGAGAAGAAGCAAAGCACATACTAAAAAAGAAAAACATTAGAATGGATGCTGCTTACAGCGTAAAAATGCCGGATACATGGACACCGATATTCGATTTGAGCGATTCTGAAAAGGTGAAGCAGCAGAATGAGTATGCTGAGATCGAGTTAAAGTCCGTCATCGAAAAAATCAGAACCAGATCGACCGGCAATCAGATGGACAGGAAAATGCCCTATCTGGTTCATCCGTTTACGCAGGTCTTTCAAAGCCATGAAACGAGGACGAAGAACTTTCATGTGGAAGATACCTGTATCGGATGCGGTCTCTGCACAAAGCGTTGCCCGATGTCGGCGATTGAAATCAGGGATAAAAAGCCAGTTTGGATTAAGGAACACTGTGCTGCTTGTCTCAGATGTCTGCATCACTGTCCGAAATTTGCTATTCAATATGGAAATCATACAAAAGAGCATGGGCAGTATCGGAATCCGCATGTAAAAGTGTAAATTTCAGTTTATCAATCTGAATATTGAATCTTTGAAAGCGGTTCAAACCTTTTTGGGTAAGAACCGCTTTTCCATTCGTCCGCTATCAATCTTTTCCTGGCAATGGGATGCCTTTTGCCAGCTTCAATGGGCTCTGGCTTTCCACATACATTTGGCATCCCTCAAATCCATATTGGATTCTGTTCTTGCCCAAATAGTTGATTGCCAAGCAATGAAGGCAGCCATCTCTGTAACCGCATGACCTGCATGGTTCAGCAACGTTTTCCCTTGCCAGTTGGATCTGTCTCAGGATTTCCGATCCATTCAAGTAGCTCTCTATCGTCGTAAAGCTTTCGGGAATATCCAGATGCCGGCATGGCGTGATTTCTCCGTCTACATTGACCGACACAATTCCCTGCCCTGCCAGGCAACCACTGTAAATCGGGCTATGAATACTCAGTCTCTTTGACATCTCCTTGACTTCTGCATTCAGGCAGGAATAACAGGGTTCTATCCTGAGATTCACTTTCCCTCGATACTCACAGGCAAATTTCGCGATAGAATTGAGCTGGTCCCGTGTTGGGAAATGCGCCAGTTCTTTCTTTGATGTCGGCTTCAGTCCCAGAATTACAAGATTTTTCACATTGTGCCGTTCTGCGATGGTCACAATGTTCTCAAAGTCGTCGGTATTGAAATCCTGCATTACCCAGTTCATGCAGGTATTTTTGTATCCATACCGAGCAAGAAGATTAAGCGCATTCATAGCCAGATCATAGCCATTTCTGCTTTTGTTGTTGATTTCAGCGGTTGAACCATTCAGGGAAATATAGATTCGCGAAACTCCTGCACTGATTAGGCTTTCCAATCTTTTCTCTGTGAAATTGTAACCAGACAGTGCCACGTTGATCTCAAGCCCAAGCCGTGAGCCTTCTTTTATTACTTCTTCCAGATGCGGATAGCATAAGGTCTCTCCGCCGCTCAGGCTTACCATGACAATACCGCTCTTCTTTGCCTCTCGAAGCCAGAAAATGGCCTTTTCCAATGGCAGATCCTTCCCGTTATTCAGCGTGCAATAACAAAAAGGGCACATTAATGGGCAGCGGGTTGTGAGCTCCATATTCATGGTAAACGGTCTATTTGCCTGCTTCATTGCTCATTTCTCCCCTTTGTAAGATTCACGCTTTGTCTGGAACATTTCCTCGATCTGAGGCCTGCTGTTCTCCCAGAGCTTCTCGCGGATTGGGTGGAACGCTTTCACAAAGGCAGCCTGCTTGCATTCTTTCTGATACGCGCAATGGCTGCAATCATAGCACACAGGCCAGTTCTCTCTGGTGAACACAGCTTCTCCAGAGCCTCGCAGATATCGGATCTGCCCTTTCAATGCCTCCAGCATTGTGTTAATCTCAAGTATTCCTTCCGGCAGATACTCGCTCACACCAATCGGGAAACAGTCTTTCAATGAAATGGAAGCATATTTTTTCTTGGAGTCTGTCAGCAAGAATTTATACAGGGCTTCCACATCTTCTAACGGTGCTTTCGGTAGAGAGAGCAACGTATACAGCTCCTTTCCATATTCAAGGTAGTTTCTTGCTTTCGGTCCTCTGAAAAAAGCGATATCGGACATTCCGGGGATGAGAATATCAAACGCCGGAAATCCAAGAAAAGAATTATCCCGGATATAGACCTCATAGCCATTCTGCTTTGCCACGCTGAGCATGTAATCCAAGTCATCGTCGTCGGATACTGAAACTGGATGGTCGAAGCCCTTGAAGCCTATATGCTTTTGAGAATTGTGGATATTGTTCGGGTATCCACCTGCGCCATAGACAAAGCATTCCTTCAAATTGGCATAAAAACCATCCAACTGACTTTCGTTGTTTTCGTCAGGCATCGGAATCGGTCTGGCCTTATATCTGAGCTGCGTAACCAGCCCATCTGCTCCCTGGTACGTTTCCGTCAGGCATCTTTCCAGTGCGGTAATCGGACATGGATCCGCTCCAGGATGAATCGAAATCGCACCGGTTTCGTTGATCAACTTCAAAGCAAGAACCGGAAGGCCCATATCACATGAGAAATCCAGAATATCAACGGTTATTCCCTGCTCTTTCAGTCCCATCAGTTTTTCATAAATCGGCGTTCCGGCAAAAAGCTCCTCTGGGATCGAAGGAACTTCTATATTCCCCATGATGACCGTTTGCTGAGCGTATCTCTCATAGATTTCCGACAAGCCCTGGATAATGGCCTCTTTAGGAGAGTTTCCAGCGCACATGCCGTTGCACAGAGTGTTGACCTTAAGGATTTTATACGGAAGATAGATCGGTTTCTTCTGGCTAACACCATAAAACGGAACGCAGGCCAATCGTCCTCCACAGGAAAGCTCCGAGAGCATCTGCTTTAACTCGCTGTCTGACAGATCCTTATATACACGCATTTTTCTCAGAACATCAGCAGCTTCCATCAAGATCTCATCTGCTGTTTTCCATTTTTCGTCCGGGGAGAAGAGAAACTGAACTCCCGCATTCAATGATTTCATGAACCTGCTGTACTCGGGGAAGTCCATCTCTGCATTCCCAGGGATATAAAAACATCCCTCCGGGAAGCATTCCGGTGTATTGTTGATGTTAATGCACATGTTTTGAATGCGCTCCATCAGTTCACCATAGGCACTGGCCAGAGCATATCTTGCCGTCATTCCTTTCCCATTCGTGCCAATGCCTAAAGAGAGAATATCGTCATCACTGAGCCATACACGGCTCGTGAATGTTTTCGATTTTGACATATAACACGTGTTTTCAGATACGAAAAGATCACACTCTTTCAGGATTCCTCTTGCCTTCGTTATCGTGTCATAAGGCTGCGCGTTTTTATATGGTTTCAGTCTTTCTGGTTTTTTCATCGCTTTCTATTTCCCTTTTCTAAAGAATCGGACTTTTGCAGAACTTTTGCTCGGTTTTTCATAGCAGCGAGCCACAATCCGACTGTCGTCAAGCGGTCCGCTGCTATGAATCTTTCAGTCGCTTTCAGCTGTATATCTCAACATCTCAGAGGTTTGCGGACGTACATTTTTCCTGTACGTTTCTCTGACAGAATTGAATACCTTAATAAAAGCCTTGTGTTTGCATTCGTCTCGATACGCGCACTGGTCGCAGTGATAGCAAACCGGCCAGTTTTCTACTGTGAAGACTGGTTCTCCCTTTCCCTCCAGATATTTAATTTGAAGGGAAAGTGCCTCCAAGAGCTTATCTGCGTCCTCAAGAACCTCCTCCGGCATATAATCCTTGACGCCAAGCGGGAAACAATCCTTCGCAGAAATGATCGCGTACTTGTGTTTCATGTCCGCTTCAATGAATTCTTTGAGATGTTTCACCTCTTCAATCGGTGCAAACGGCAGGGATCTGATCGTATAGAGTTCACGCCCGAAATTCAAGTAGTTCTTCACTTCCGGACCGGGGAAGAAACCAATGTCCGACATTCCCGGAATGAAAACGTAAAACGCCGGGACTCCCAAGTACGAGTTGTCCCTGATATAGACGTTTTTTCCGCAGCGTTTTGCGATATCCAGCATGTATTGGAAATCATCATCGTCAGAGACGGTTACCGGATGTGCGAAGCCCTTGAAACCTGGCATTCTCTCATCATTCTGAATATTGCTTGGATATGCTCCGGATCCATTGATGAAGCTGTTTTTCAGATTCTCATAAAATGCCTTTACCTGCTCGGCATTATTTGGATCTTCAGGTGGGTTCATGTATTCCGATTTAAACCTGCTCTGAAACGTCGCTCCCTGATATGACTCAGTCAAGCATCTTTCCAAGGCAGTGATCGGTGAAGGATCGGCGCCCGGGTGAATGGAGATTCCGCCATCTTCTTCAATGATTTTCAAGGCTACAACTGGTAGCCCCATATCGCAGGAGAAATCAAGAATCTGAATTTCTAAGTGTTTCTTTTCCATCGCAATCAGATTTCTGTACACCTCGGTGCCTCTGAACAATTCAATATCGATATCTGGAGCAGCGAGGTTCTCCAACATGATTTTCTGCTGAGCATATCTCTCATAGATTTCAGCTAGCCCCTGTATAAGAGCCTCTTTCGGGGAATTACCAGCGCACATGCCGTTTGATCCCGTGTTGACTTTGATCAGTACATAAGGCAGATAGACGGTTCGATCTTCAAAAATGCTGTAAAACGGCACACACGCCAGCTTTCCGTTATAAGAAAATTCGGTCAAAACCTGCCGCAGATCTCCCTCAGGGATTCTATGGTAAACACGCATATTCTTCAGGATCTCTTCTGTTTCCTCTAAAACGGATTCAACATCCATCCATTTCTCGTCAGGTGAAAACAGGAACGATGACTCCGCATTGCAGGATTCTAAGAAGGCATTGTAATCAGGATAATCTCTTTCGCAGTTTTCCGGTTTGTAGAAATACCCTTCTGGTACAAACTGTGGCGTGATCGTCATATTCTGAACACGCTCCATCAACTCGCCGTAGGCACTTGCCAGGGCATATCGGGCCGTCATTCCCTTCCCGTTTGTACCTATATCCAGACTCTCCAAGCCTTCATCGGTGACAACGATTCTGTTTGAATAGGTATTGGAGATTTTGGACTTTCTCCCTATCTCCATCAGGAAGATATCGTGCTCAAACAGAATCGTCCTGATTTTCTGAACAGTTTCATATGGTAATGATGTTTTGTAAGGTTTAAGCCTCACAAGCTTTTCTGGCATTGCTTTTCCCCCTTGCATTGTCATATGATTTTCCATTCATTCAATTAAGATGCACGCTCTTGCGCTTGGTCTATGCTACAAGAGCGTACACCTCTCAGAGCTTCGCTATGGCTTTACCACGCGGCGAAGGCGGCAACATCGCAGAAAAAACTGCTGTCAACAGACATTTCGCGACTCTCCATCTCTTCATGAGACTTCTTGACAAGTTTCATGGCTCTGCTCCTTTCCCTGTTATTTGTGGGCCTGTATCGCCTCACGAGCATTATTCTATATCTATTTTTTCTTTATGTCAATTTTTGAGCATCAAAGAAGAATTTTGAAATCACCCTATATGTTAGAATAGCCCATCTCTCTTCTTTAAAGCAAATGAAACTGTCGTTCTGTCTCATTTTATATTTCCTGATCGTATCTTTTTCCCTCGCGACATTTGGCAAATCGATGATACAACGTTTTGCGACACAATGGTCACTACAATCATGCTGCTCAGGCTGTTGGATAAAAACGAGCTTACCATAGATGGGCTGAAAAGAGAAATCTCTCCCAAAAACGAAGATATTTCCCGGAACAGTCTCATCGCCGCTACAGCTAAAACTGTTACGACTACTGTGAGCAAATAAATCAACGCTATATTACGTGTTATCAGCAAGATAATCGTTCTTTTTTTCTCACCAGGTTTTACGGACTGAATGCCGTCTGATTGTTGTCTGAACATGGATTTTGCTTTTTGGGATACATCTTCAATCCCAAATGCATCCTTCACAAGCCAGTATCCATCCGAGCCTGAGTTCGGAATAAGATTAATCACAGCCATCAGCACTGAAGTAACGCAGACGGTCAAAATGACACGGCTATTCAGCCATGTAACGTTCATCGTATAAATTGCCAAGGACAGCAGTGTCTGAAAATAAACTCCACCGGAATCGACATACAGGCAATCTGTTTGTGACAGTTTCCACATGTCATTGATTTCAGACCATCCCTTTGGGAGCAGGTAATGCATGCTTACGCCGACTCCTTCCGGAATTCCTCCACAATACAGCAACGCTGACACATGACCGCATTCGTGAAAGAGACTGACAATCGCAACGCCGAGCAACCACCATCCAATTTGACAGGCGGAAAGGCCAACAAAGAGATCTGCAACATCATGAGGCGTGTAATGCAGCATCATGAAGAAAAGCCAGCTAATATCCAAAACTGTTATTGGAAAGAAGAAATGTTTGGAAAACAAAGCTGGCATAATTTTGAACTTTTGTGTGACTTTACCGGATAGCAACTGAACGCGAAGCCAGGTTCCCGGTTTACGACAGGTATTCTGGTTTTTGAAAGCCGAGTCTTGATTTGATTTCTCTTTCATCTCCATTTTTCCTATACCTATAATGTCTATTCATATTCATCATTCTATGTAATATTTTGTTTTTTGTCAATTTTTGTTCGTTTAAGAGCATTGAGATGAACTCTCTTTTCTCCCGAAAAAAAGTCCTGTCGGTTGATCCAACAGGACTCGTATTCTTTCGATGGTTCACTTTTATCTGGCCTTAAAAACAACCAGCTTACTCAGCACATAGTTTGCAATAATGACAACAACTGAAACCAGAAGTTTTGAAACCCAGAAATTGATGTTCAACACATTTACCGTAAGACTCATCATCGCGACCTCCATTACACCCGTCGCAATCCGTGATCCTACAAATTCGGTGCATTCCCGAAGAATATTATGATTTTTGCTTTCGAACACAAACTGTCGATTCGCCGGGTAAGCAAAAGCTATGGCCGCAACCCACGAGAGGGTGTTAATCGCCACGTTCTGCCAAGCGATTTGATCATTAAAAAACAGCTTTAGAACGTAAGCCGCAAGCCAGGAAACTGCAGTTGTAAGGACGCCAACAATACCATACACAATGAATTCACGATATTTGAGTATAATCAACTTCATCTGATCCACAATTGATGCAACAACAGTAGTCTGTTCCTTGCTCATATGACATTTCCCCTTTCGATATAACATGGTTTTCAGAACCGAACTGTAAAGCTCAACAGAGATTGTGAACAGTCAGAATCTTTTCCATAAAAGTATCTGCATCAGAGTCTATGCTCCATAATTGCATCCTAATTCCAACCATTGCATTCTTAATTGTATATCCGTTTTTGAAAACTGTCAATTTTCTGGATGTTCACCATTTTTTGATCTTCCTGAACTCCATTGCTTTGCAAATGGCTTATTTTCTGCAAAAGAATGTATCTCGGAAATTCATTTTTGACACAAAAACAAAGGTTTAGTAAAATAAAGGTAATTTAGAAAATGACTATTCCAGACCGGAGGCAACAGTTCATGGACTATGAAATCATTCAAATCAATCACAACTCATGGCGTATTGAGGACAGCGGCGTGCGGTTTTTCCTTCTTGTTGGGTCTGAACGCGCTCTTTTGGTCGACTCTGGGAGAAACCTGACTAACGCTCGGGATATCGCTACGACGCTGACAGATCTGCCCATATCTCTTCTGAACACCCATGCGGACAGAGATCACGTGGCCAGCAATGGACAGTTTGAGTCCTTCTACATGCATCCGGCAGAGGAAGAGAACTATCGTCGTGGAAATAGGTCCGGTACAATTATCCCTGTTCATGAGGGAGACGTCCTCGATCTCGGCAATCGCAAGCTGGAGATCATTCATCTTCCCGGTCACACCCCAGGAAGCATCGCTCTTCTGGATTTAAAAAACCGCGTTCTCATCAGCGGTGATCCAATTCAGGATGGCCGTATCTTTATGTTCGGTCCATTCAGAAACATGGCGGAATATATCTCCAGTCTGGAGCACCTTCACAATTGGGAAGGCCACTTTGATGAGATATGGCCGTCACATGCTTCCTTCCCTGTTTCCCCCAGCCTGATCGATCAGCTGCATGACGGTGCACAAGAGATTGCAGATGGGAAAGTAACCGGACGGTCAGAAGACGTATTTGGGCACAAGGTCAAGGCATTTGATCTCGGATTTGCCACTTTTTTGTGTGATCCCCAGCTCTCGGGAGGAGATTAAGGAATGGAAAAGAAACAATCCACAGTCGTTGCGGTACCGTGCAGCGACTACGACCCGCAAAAGGTCTATCAAGCTGTCCGCGCAGGCATTCAGGCCCTTGGCGGCTTCAGCCGGTTCCTGAATCCGGAAGAACATGTCCTGGTCAAGCCCAATCTGCTCAAGCCCGCGGAGGCGGACAGTGCCGTTACCACACATCCTGAGGTGCTTCGCTCGGTACTGCGGTTGCTTAAGGAGTACGGCTGCAGATCTGTCCGTTTCGGAGATTCCCCGGGTCACGATACCGGCACACACGCTCTGGAGCGTATCGGGTTTTCTGCAGATGAACCGGTCTTCGGTGCCCGTCTCACCCCTATGACCGAAGAAGTCCGGGTTGACTTTTCGGAGGGCATGACTGAAAAGGAGTTCTGGTTTGCCCGGGAAGTCACCGAGTCCGATGCCATCGTCAACGTTTGCAAAATGAAGACGCATGCTCTGATGAAGATCACGGGTGCGGTGAAGAACCTGTTCGGTCTGCTCTGCGGCGCACGGAAAGCAAGAGAACATATGAGATTTCCAAACGACGGCCTGTTTGCCAGAATGCTGGTGGACATTCATCGTTGCGTAAAGCCTCGCCTGCATATCATGGACGCCATCGTTGCCATGGAGGGCAACGGTCCCGGTGCCGGCACGCCCCGGCAGATGGGTCTGCTGCTGTTTTCCACAGATCCTGTAGCACTGGACAGCGTGTTCTGCTCTTTGATCCATGTGGATCCAGAGACTGTTCAGACCTGTATCCAAGGAGAGGCGATGGGCTTGGGCACCTGGCATTCAGATCAAATTGAGCTTTTGCTGGTCAAGCTCGGTGAAAAAGCCGCCGACACCGTTATGTCTGTCGGAGACTTTGCATGTGCTTATGGCTCCCCGGATTTTGATGTAATCAGGGAGCAGACCAGTCTGCTGGCTCGCTCGCTGTCTATGCTGGCTTTCTTTTCCCGCTGCCCGGTAATCGACGCGAAGAAATGCATCCACTGTGGGATCTGCGTGGCACATTGTCCTGTGCCTGGAAAAGCCCTATCCTTCCGTGACGGAAAGGGTCATCCACCTGTTTATGACCGAAAAAAGTGCATCCGCTGCTACTGTTGTCAGGAAATGTGTCCACAGAAAGCCATCACAGCCAGTCGATGGGGACGGCGTTGAGGAGGATAAGGTATTGCTTTACAGAACCTCAACCACAGAAGACTGCCAGGCAGTTTATGATCTGATCTGCGACATGGAAGCGAAAGCGCTTCCTTATGACACATTTGAGACGATCTACAGGAAGCAGCTCTCCGATGATCATTACGAGTGCATTGTCTGTGAACAGAATACCGGTGTGATCGCCATGGTCAATCTCCGCTATGAAGATCAGCTTCATCATGCCGGGCGTATCGCTGAAATCATGGAGTTTGTAGTCAAAGCAGGTTATCGCGACAAAGGATATGGCAAAGATCTGTTCAGTTATGCCTGTCAGCGTGCCGAAGCACGGGGCTGCATCCAGATTGAGGTCGCCTGCAATCAGCTTCGGAAAGATACTCACCGTTTTTATCTGCGCGAGGGCATGAAGAATTATCACTTTAAGTTCTCCAAGGGGCTTGCTGGGCTCGATTTCAGCGAAAATGTTCTTGGAAGATAACAAATCACATTCCGGGCCGGAGGATCCTGCATGACAATCCGATATGCGACATTGGATGATCTTGATCAGATAACACACCTGTATTTTCAGAATCATATTATCACTTATAAGGGGCTACTACCCGATGAGTATATCTCAAGTTTAAGTCTGGACAATTGCCGATTAAAATGGAGTCAATTCTTTGGTGACCCTGAAAGCAGAATATGGGTGGCCCTTGATGAGAAAACATTTCTGGGATTTATAGCCGGGAGACCGGATCCTGAACTGGCAAGGACCTGGTATCTGGATTCTCTCCATGTATCAGAAAAATCCCGAGGGAAAGGTGTCGGTTCTGCTTTGATCAGGATTGCGGGGTCTTTTGCGGCGGAGAACCTCTACAAAAATATGAGTATCTGTATTGTCAGAGGAAATGACCGTGCCGGCAATCTGTATCAGAATCTGGGAGCAGTCCACTACAAATATTTTGAAGACTCTTTCATGGGCTCTCCTTCAAGATCTGAAAAGCTGCTTTGGGAAGATATAACTCATTGGAATAAAGGCCTTTGAGAATCTTTGAGGATCAAAGTGCCGGAGGATACTGTATTATGAAAAGATCTATGATAACCGTCTTTCTGTTGTTCGCCGTTCTGTTCTCTTGTCTGCTTCCCTCTTCCGTCTATGCTGAAAAATCCCCCAGTCCTATCCTTTATACTTATTATCGTCAAATGGGCTGGGGTGACCGCATTGAGCTCGCCTATGTCGACTCAAACGGCGATCTCTGGGTATTGAACGGACACGACTCGGAACTTCATTGGCCGTACAATGCGGAGGAACAACTGCAATTCCTTGCAGAAAACAAGTTTGAGGCCATTGGCAGACTGAAACATGACGACCTGTTTGATCTGGAGAGTCTTGTCTATACCGTTGAAAAGTCAGACGCGCCATCCTATTCTGCTGCGTGTGATGCAGGAACAGAACGAACCTATGCTGTCCAATATGACAGAGACGGGCATGCGGAAGCTATCCTGCTAGGCATGTCTGGTGATGACTGTTTTGAAAATCCGGATCCGAACGCCCAGGGACTCTACCTCGCAGCGCGCAAGTTGTTCCCCGATGTAACATGTTACGCGGGATTGATGGGTCCGGTTGGGTTCATTCCCGTGAGCATTGTGGATTTCTGCAAGTTAGGCGATATTACAGGAGCCACAGTAAAAGCCTGGTATATAGACTGTGAATCAGGGCCAAGCGAGATCTCTCTGAGCCAAAAAGACCAGTCCTTGATCCTGTCTGATGTTCAGAATTGTATGGTCACCGGAAAAGTCAGCGCAATTGACACAACTGGCGGTTACAGAGATTACTCCTTCTACCGGGGAGACAATTGTCTCGGCAGCATCAGTATCTATAACGGTCTGCTCTATCGCTCCGATGGGATGTACTCCATTGAGAGAAAAAGCTGATTGATTCTCTTCGGGTTTTGGCTGTTTACTCCCGCAAAGAACAAAAATCCAGCTCATTGTCAAATTCTCTTCTCAACCGAGAATCAGCAATGAGCTGGATTTCTTTATTCACCAGAGATCGACAGATCCGCTTTCGGTACCTTTGACCCAGTAGGCCTTATTCATGTCCACACGGACATAGACAGCATCTACTTCTCCAACCTTGGCAAGAATCGCTTCGGGAGTGATTTCCCCGCCCATCGGAGACTGGATGACTACCTCGACCTTCTTCGGCAAAACCTTTTCTACAGCTTCGGTCACTTTCTTCCGAGTGGTCGTGGTCTTCTTTTTAGCAGCGGCGGCTACCTTCTTACCCGTTGTCTTCGCCTTTGCTTTCGTATCTTTAGCCTTCTTCTCAACCACAGGCTTTACTTCTTCGACTTTGGCTTCAACTTTTTCAGCGACCTCAGCAACCACGGGCTTCGCTTCATCAACAGCCTTCTCGACAGCAGCCTTGGCCTCTTCTACTATCGGCTCCGCCTTTTTGACAACTTCCTCAACCGTGGTCTTGGCATCCTCTACAATAGGTGCTGCTTTCTCTGTGACTTCAGCCGCAACTTCCTTAACTTTCTTTCTGGTTCCCCTGGTCTTCTTCTCAACCAGTTCAACTGCCTCTGCAGCGGCAGCAGCTACTTTCTTGCGACTTGCCTTCGATTTCTCCATCTTCTGCTTCGTGGTCTGAGCCTTTTTCTCGACTTTTTCAGCCTTCGCCTCGACTTTATCAGCCTTTTCCGCTACTTCTGCGGCTTTTTCTTCAGCTTTCGCCTTGGCCTCTTCAGCCTTTGCTACGACCTTATCGGCTGTCTCCGCCACACTCTTGGCTTTGGTCTCGGCTTTCTTCTTTATTGCTTTCGCCTTTGTCTTGGTTTCCTTTGCTTTCTGCTCGACCTTTTCCACCTTTTTCTCAGTTTTCTCCTCGATCTCTATTACCTCACCGTACGTTGCTTTTACGGCATCGGCGATTTTGGCACTGACCTTCATGCGGCCACCTTCAATTGCGCCGATTGTGGATGCGCTCACACCTATTGCCTTGGCAAGCGCGCTCTGGGAAAGATTGTACTTATCGCGGAGTTCTTTGATAGTCATGTGGTTGGCTTCCTTTCGTACTGAATTCTGTGGTATTGTACCACTTTACAGCGGTTTCGTCTACTGATTCCGCGCACTTTGTATCGGTACATATTCATCAATTGTTATTTCCACACCATTCCGCAATTCGGCCGATCAACTCCAGATCAATCTTTCCATAGGGGAATCGGATAGCTCCTTTACTGTGCTTGTATCCTTTCTGATCCAGCTCCGATGTAAACTCCACCACCGCCTCAGCTCCCGGATAAATCCCAATGTGCCGCTTCGAAGCAGCAAAGTGTATCAGGTTGTGGATATGCCAGTATGTCGGCATACCCCAGCTCATTCTCTCCTCAGCGTACGGCAGCGTATTGTTCAGGACATTTCGCACAGCAAAAAGTTCATCTTGTACTTCTCTCGGTCGAGAAAAAATGTATTCGTCTATCGTCATACCGGCGCTCCAACATCAACCTTGCACAAATCCTCCGCATCCATTTCGATCTTAACCATGTGGCTTAGCAGTTCCCGCTCTATCTCATCATAGCTGTTAACACCACTTTCGATTTCAGCCAACGTCAGATCCGCGGAGAAGAAAATTCGTTTCAAATCTTCGTTGCTGAATCTTCCTGTGCTCTCAAGCCCGAGGCATACCACGCAGAGTCCTGTATGCAGGGCGATTCTTTCAACTTTCTTTCTGAACTTCTCCAGATCAACAGCGGATCGAATGCCTGATGGATCTACTCGTGGTTTTTTTGTCTGAACTATCTCCGATATTCTTGCAAGATCGTTCTTACCGCTCTCACTGCCTTTTTTGATGAATCGATTTACTGCATCAGCCATCTCTCCAAGTTCATCAATGCTGATATAACTCAGCAGTGGACCAGTCACAAGCAGCCAAGCATGAGCCATATCATCTTTCATGGCTTCTTCTACTATTTTTTCAGTATTGATTTCTCTCTTCGCAATCGGTATGCGTTTGGGGTTTAATTTCTTTCTGACCACTTTATCACTCCTGCTGCACTTGGATCCATTTCATCTGAACCAAATATCATAGGTTTAATGCGTCTGAAACCCCTTCTCATCTTCCAGTAATGGAATCAGTTCACTGCTCATATTATCAATCCTTAAAAATCTCCCGGCCTCTATTGCCAGGATAACACTGTCGATTTGTGCTTCTGTTCCCTGGATCTCCATTGTCACTGATCCGTCCCATTCATTTCGGCACCAACCTGTACAGCCGTAGAGATTTGCCGCATTTCGAGCACGATATCTGAAACCTACACCTTGAACCAAGCCATAAAAGATAATATGGCGCCGAATCATCTCTCGGCCTCCGTTGTTATTAGCCCATCGGAGTGTTCTATTGCCTCGATCCTCTGGCTCAAGGTGGGATGAGAATACTCCAACTTCACCAGAATCGGTGACGGAGCCAAATCGGAGAAGTTCTGTCTCGCCAGTTTCTTCAGCGCGCTGATAAGCTGCTCTCCGTATCCTTCTTTCACAGCCTGCGCATCCGCACGATACTCCGCTCTGCGGGAGAAGTAGTTTATAATCAGCCCAAATAATGGCGAAATCAAGGCAAATTCCACGCTGCTGATCAAAAGCAAGGCAAAGCCGTAATTCACACCATTGAATCCAAATGCTGTGAAAATCTCTTCCGTTCTGAGCGTCATCCAGGCAAGCAGCGCAAGCACGATCATCTGGAAAAATGACAGGATCTGATTCTTCAAAGTATCCTTATGAAGACCATGTCCGAGCTCATGCGCAAAAACCGCGCAGATTTCTTCTGGCTCCATCGACTCCACCAATGTATCGTACAGTACGATTGTTTTCATCTTTCCAAAACCGGTAAAGTAAGCGTTGGATTTCGTGGTTCTTCGCGAAGCATCCATCACCTTGATATCCCGAACGTGATATCCGTTCTTCTCCAGCAGCCAAGTCAGTTTTTCCTTCAGTTCCCCATCCTCCAGCGGAACGAACTTGTTGAAAATTCTGCTCAACACTGGGTACAGAAATGAGATTCCAAGCACAAGCAGCATCATCAGCCCTGCGAACACCACAATCAGCCAGTCTCCAAGCTTCTGATGACTCCACATCAGCAGCGAGCCAATCAGAATCATGATCACAAGGCCAATCAGAAATTCCTTCATCTGATCAGCCCAGAATGTCTTTTTGCTTGATCTGTTGAACCCATACTTCTCTTCAATCACCATGGTGTTGTACCACGAAAACGGGATCAGCAGAAGCGAAGACAGCGAAGACAGCAGAAGCACAGCAAGCATTTGCATGAAGGATGTTTTCGGGAATAATCCGGCAAACCAAGCATACAGATTGCAGGAAAACAGGATCATCTCAATCACGAACGTGACAGTCGATGTCACAATCCCATACTTCGTCTTTTCCGCATGGTATGACCACCATTTCAGATAAGTATCCTCGTCATATACATCTGCGACATTAGCGGGAATCGGATTGTCTGCTGACCGCATATTGATGACGGACAGCAGCAGATTATACAGATAGACGATACTTAAAACAGCGATAGCAATTATCTTGATGTTCATATCATTTCCTCGGTAACAGATTCTTTAAGCTCTGATCCGATACCGTCTCAACATTCCTTTCAGAACAACCTCTGGAACACTCTGCTTCTGCGGTTGATACGGTTTCCCTCGAAGAATCAGTTCTTCGACGTTCAGACCGATAAGTTCTTCTTTGGGCGTTGTGTACGGATTTGCAGACAGGATAACCATATCCGCGATCTTTCCTTCTTCCAGTGATCCACGGGCTTTTTCGTCAAAGCTTGCCCAATAACCGTTGAAGGTTGCCATACGCAGGGCGTCCTCGATGCTGACGGCTTGATCCGGATTAGAATGATTGACAGCTTTAGAAAGCCATACGATGGGATCCGGTTCGGTACAGGGTGCGTCGCTTCCAAACGAAACTGTACAGCCGAGGTTCATAAAGTCCCTGACCGGATTCAGTCTGCCATTCCGCTCTTTTCCAAGGATCTCTTCCGTATAAGCGGCCGGCTCCTGCTTCCAGTTGTCAAAAGCGATCTGCATGGGAACCTGGATGTGATACTGCCTGCAGATTTCCATTCCTTTCTCTGTTGGGAGGCAAGCATGAATAATCCCGTGCCGGTGGTCTTCCCGCGGTGTGTCGTCCAGAGCAACCTTCAAAGCTCTCGCTGCCTGATCAAACGCTTTGTCGCCGATGGCATGCATCTCGATCTGCAGGCCGGCACGGTTGGCTTCGATGCAGAACGCAGCCACCTGCTCATCCGTGTAGTACAGAACGCCGTTGTTTGTCGGGTCATTCGCGTACGGTGCGTTCATGGCGGCGTCCTGAGACCCGAAGCAGCCGTCCAGCGCACAGGCAAAGCACCCGCCGATCCGGGGCAGATTTCTGGCCTTTGCGGCACGGACATCCATCGACTGCGGAAAGATGCGGAGCTGAAACCCGCTCAGAAGGCTTCTGGCGAACCAGCTTTCCATGGAAATATCCATATTCAGCGCAAATCCGACGCCGCTGACGCTATGGATCAGCCCGATCCCGCGGCTTGCCTCAAAATCCACTGCCTTCTGCATGTTCGCGATGAGCTCCGGAATGGACAGCGAGTTGGTGATATAGTCGGAGACCGCAAAAAAAGCTTCCTGGTTCATCTCTCCGGTATCCGGGTGATAGCCGCGGAGCTTTTGGATTTTCTTTGGAAGTTTCTTCAGCAGCGCCGTGTTCACCACGCAGGCATGGCCATCATACTTGACCATGAACAGTGGCTTCCCGAAGGTGACCTCATCCAGCTCTTCTCTGCTGACAAGCCTGCCTTCTGACACTGAATACGGGGATGCGCCAAATGCAATCAACGTTTTCCCTTCTGCCATCGAGGCAAAATCCCGCACCATGTCCAGGATTTCCCGGTTTGACGCTGCCTCCATCACATTGAGGCCAGCATGGAAAGCCGAGAACGAAGCCAAATGCTGGTGTGTGTCTGCAAAGGGAGGAATCAATGCACGGTTTCCCAGTTCAATGACTTCGGCATGCCTGTATCCTTTGGGGAGTTCATTTCCCGTATACACAATTCTCCCTCTGTGCTCTACGAGATACTCGAATACCTCGTTTTTCTCATTCACCGTAAGAATCGCGCCGTGATAGATCTTCATTTCTTTTTCCCATCCTGTTCAGCTTCAGAAATTGTTATCTGTAGTTTTCATACCATTGCTGCCAGTTTCCCCAAGCTCTTGGAAAGGTCAATCGCCGCCTCAGGAACCCTAACAATCTCCCCATTTACAACAACATAGTTTTCAACCGGAACATGCTTTTCCAACGTTCGTTCAATCTCATGCATGATGTAATGCATCTGGGTGCAGTGTGGAGATCTATCCACCGATGCAAAGACCAGTTTCTCAAGCTGGCCTGTGCCGAAAACTGCGGACAGTTTCGTAACTGCCATATTGATATGAGTTGTCTCAAGGCAAAGGGAATACACCTGGTCGGCATCGGAAGCAAGTTTCTCGACTGCTTCTGGGGACACTTGTGGAAGGCACGCGCCAACAACAAGCATCTTCCCTTTTACCGCATAAACGTTGGTTTCCATCAAAGGTGAAATATTCATAGTTGTTTTCCCCCAACCATGTGTCAAATGATGACCCCATCAAGGTGTGCGCACTCATGCTGAATTATCTGTGCAGTCCAACCGGAATACACTTGTCGCTGACGTTTCCAGTTAATATCCGTATATTCCAGTGTGATTGTCTTGAAACGTGTAGTCTTACGAACTCCGGTCAGCGAAAGGCATCCTTCTTCAGTCTCGTATGGTTCCCTCTTCTGCGTTATAGTCGGATTGAACATAACCACGTTGGCCAGTCCCATACTCACAATGATAATCCGTTTCTTCACTCCAATCATGTTCGCCGCCATTCCAACGCAGCGATCACGGTTTGCGTTCAGAGTATCCTGAAGGTCCTGCGCAACAGGAAGGTCCTCTTTCGTTGCCGGCACGGATTTCTGCCCAAGAAAAAGAACATCTTTTACAATTGGCCTGATCATGGCATTTTCCTCAGATACTTTGCAGGCACCGCTTTTGTCAGCCAGACATGGTTTTCGGACAGATAAAACTTATAGCCGTCATGTGCCATGGCTTTGCAGTCTATTTCATAGATTACAGGTTTCCCATGCCTGCTTCCAACTGTTTTCGCGGTTTCTTTGTCGGCAGACATGTGCACATACAATCTGCTTTTGGGGATTAAGCCCTGCTCGTCAATTGACGACACATACTTCTCGCCCGTGCCATGATAAAGGACAGCCGGCGGAATGCTCTCTTTGAGTTCTACATCCACAGGAATCGAATGTCCCTGGTTGGCACGGATCAGTGTGTGCTCTTCGTTAAACGAATACCGCTGTTTTTCATCTGTCCGGACAATTTCTTCAAGCAAAGCCATGTCCAAATGATGCTTTCCCGTAGCGTTGATCCCATTGATCAGCTCCTTTACATCCGCCCATCCATGCTCATCCAGGGTAATTCCAATCGTCTCCGGCTTATGCCTGAGAATCAGGGCTATAAACTTGCTTGTTTTGCTGATTTGCATATTCTGTCCCTCATTAGCTGCTTTTCAGAACTCGAAGCAGCATACCTCGCAGTTTTTAACACCGAAAGCCGCGAATTCTTCATTCCCCATATCCTCGAAATACGACTTTACAAAGCGGGCTATCCCGTTATGCGCAACCAAGATGCAGGTTCGGTCGTCAATCTTCAGCTCATCAAGCAGGTTATAGATCCTCTGGGCCACACGAAACATGGATTCTCCCCTCTCGAACGAATTGATGAAGTTAAGCTTCGCCCGGAAGAAATCCATGCTGTTTCTCGGGCTGGTTCCTTCCCAGATACCGAAGTTCTGCTCAATCAGTCGGGACTCTTCTCTCGCCGGGATCCCTGTAATTTCTGAAATCTTTCTGGCTGTGTCCGCAGCCCGCTGCAGCGGCGAATAGAGAATCATATCAGCATGAATTCCCACTTCGAGTATGGTCATTCCTGTCTTGACAGCCTGCTCCTGACCTTTATCGGTTAAAGGAGAATCTGTAACACCGCAGATCTTATCTTCTACGTTCCACTGCGATTCTCCGTGCCGCACAAAATAGACTTTTTTCATGAATCCCTACTCTCCCGCTCCCATTCATTCAGGAACGCTTCCATAAACGCATGGCGTGATTCCGCAAGTTCCTTTGCCTTTTCAGTGTTCATCATGTCTTTGAGCAGGAGCAGTTTCTCGTGAAAATGCTCGATGGAGGATTCCAGTGACCGGTCGTGTTTCCCGCCAAAAGCAAATGTTCTGGCAATCCCGATCGCGCCGATCGCATCCAGCCGATCCGCATCCTGAACGATCTGCCCCTCAATCGTATCCGGCCGCTTCCCCTTGTTCTTACTGAATGAGACGGAATTGATCACTTCGCAAATACAGTCAATCGTATCCTCATCCACTTGCTCCGCCCCCAGAAATTGTCTCGCGTTAGCATTGTTCTCCGTCTTGAACAGCTTATAGTCATCTGCGTCATGAAGCAAAGCACTTAAAGATACAACTGTGTTGTCAGCCTCGGGATATGATTCCGCGATCATCAGCGCGTTACTGTAAACCCGCATCGAATGATCGAACCCGTGACCATCGGAGTTTTCTGCAAAGAGGTCTTCTATATACACTTTTGCGGCATCTATCGTTTTCTTCATCTTTTTTATCCTCAGAACAGGTATTTCCGGTCAAGATATACCTTTTTCTCAACGAAAGCATAGATTCTTTCATCTTTCTCTGCGGTTTTTAAAAACCCCATTCGTTTCAGTGCGTCCAGATATTCCTCATGTTTCCTGCAGACTTGGACATTCACCCGGTTGAACCCACATTCCAGAAACGCCCGGTCCAGCATCCTCAAAGTGGCATATGTCGCGGTGCGAAGAGGATTATAGTTTGTCTCCCCAAGCAGCAGATACAGTTCTGCAACGCTTTCCTGTCCGGCACATTTCCGAAGGCCAGCAATTCCAACCGGCGTCTCATAAACCGAAACCAGGCAATCTAAGCGTTCGGGATCTGATGAATACTTTTCAAACCATAGAGTCAGATCTCCTATTTCCAATGGGAGATCATTTGTTGTCATTTGCCCTGAATTGCGTCCAATCCAGCGTTCCAACAGCGGCAAATGTCTACGCTCCAAGCGTTCAGTCCAAATATCCATAAAAGTCCTGCGATCTCATCCTTTGTTTCATTCCCAGACCCGAAGGGCTTCCCTTCCATGTCGATTCATGCACTCTGCAGTCAGGTTTACCCAACTGAGGCAACGATCCAAAATAATGGAATCTGACGTGATAACATTCTCCTTTTCGTAAAGCGTACGGTCTACATCTCTTTGTATCTGAATGTCCAGCTTAAAGGGATAGCTCTCCCCTGTGTCGGCAATCAGCGCTTTTAGCCGTCCGGAATTGGATATCGGCTTATCCAGCAGAATTATTGCCGAGTAGATCTTCATTTCCTTCAGGAAATCGAAAAGCACCCTGACTGCGTCCGCCGTCTCCGAAATGATTCTGTAGGTTCCCCGCAACGCTGCCAAATCCCGAATCGTTCCATCCATACACTCAAACAGAATGGAATCGCTCAAAAGAACCTCCAGCGTGATAACCATATTGAAGCCATCAATCCAGACATCCCGCCCGTATAGCTTTGAAGCCTCAAGCCTCTTAATTTCACGATTTTCCAGCTGCTCTTTTGTGGCAAGACTGCGCATAATTGCGAGCCGCTGTCGATCGGAAAGCAGAAAATGGTTTCCAACAAAAGTTGTCGCCTGCTTCAGATCATAGCCCTCATTGATCAGATAATCCACATGGCGGGAGGCTGTACGCATGACCTCTATGCTCTCAGGAGAAAAGTTTCTCTCGTCATCCGGGACATAACCTCGTCTGGCATTTGTTCTATCTGTCATGAGCGTTCACCGCAGTCTCTCTACCATGGCTGCTGAGATCTTCTCCGGGATATTCTCTATCCCGCAATCGAGATATCTCAGTATATCCGGACTCCGTAGTCTTTTGATGTATTTCTCCAGCAATTGCCTAATGCGCTCCCGTGACAGGTACTCTCTCTCGGCAATGACCTGTAATGTGTAGCCTTCCCGGTATCGAGCCATCAGAAGCTCATACGCGCGTTCGTCTTTTATTGTAGAGGCCGCTTTCCTCAATCGCTTATCGAAATCATCCGGAATGTCATCTGTACAGACGATTCTGGAGTTTTGATAGGTTTCGCAGTCCATAATCGCGTCAATCAGATTCAAAGGATAATCTCTTCGAGGTACCGGGTTTGTATCCGGCTCTTTTTCCGGTTTCTTCTTGGGCGGTATGATACCTCCAACAACAACATCGATATCCCGCTCCTTAGCGTACTCTATCATTTCTTTCGTGCCGCCATCTGATCCGTTATAAAATGCGATTACTCTTGTGCAGTGTTCGACCATCCAGAAATTGCGCTTTGTAAAAACAGACGGATCATAGGTTTGGCTGATCTGTTTGACGAGATCGGCTCGTTTTATCAGCTTTTCATATCTTATCTTCCATTCAGCATTCCATCTTGCTGAAAATCCCGGCCATGGAACCGCGGCGATGAGATGGAGCCGGGGATCCGTCTCTCTGAGATTTGCGACTATCTCCCCTGCCCAGATATCCACGCCCATCGACATGCCGGTGATGAATGTCAGGTACCCGTCAGCGATGGCATCTTTTATCTGGTCTGCCAACCATTTCTGAACCTCCTCCTGAGACTGAGCTAGTTTCTCAGGGCGATGTCCTGTAAAGCAGCAGCGATGCAGCCGCATTTCCTGTTCCGATGGCATTTTTCACACCTCATCCGGTTCGTTTTTGGCTTCTTGAATCATCCGCTCAAAACTCTCGGCAAACCGCATATCGTCTTCTTTCGTCCGCTTTGAGGGCCCTTTCAGATGATTCTTTGCGCTGCGTCTGGCCTTCTTTGCCATGTGGCGTTCCATCAGCATCGCGTCTATGTTGTCATCCGTATACCATCTGCCGCTCTGGTGAATGGCTCTTGCACCTTTTCCGAGAGCCAGAGCTGCCACTCCATAGTCCTGTGTGACAACAATATCCCCCTGTTTGCAAAGATTGATGAGCGCCAGGTCGACCGCATCTGTCCCGGCACCTACAACAATGATGCTGCTGTAATCAGAAGTCAGCACATGGTTTGTATCACACAGCAGAGTGACCGGAACGCTGTATTGCTTTGCAATTCTCTCAGCGATGCGTGTTACGGGGCACGCATCTGCGTCAATGAAGATCGTCATCTGATCTCCCTTACTTCATCCAGCACTTCAGCTTCCGTGCTTTCTTCTATGAATTGAGAAATCTCATCCATCAGGCTGTCAGCCATGGCATTGTGCGGAACGACGGCAGCCACCCCGATTACAATGATCTGGTGGGTATCCTGCTCCTCGATCTCCGCGGCGGAAACATGAAATCTGTTCTGCAGTCTGGCAACCAGGCTTTTGACGATCATTCTCTTTTCCTTCAGGCTGTGTACCCATGGGGCATACAGTCGAAAACTCATGACTGCTACTTTCCTTGCATCTATTTCCGGCTCGTGTGAGCTTAAACTTTTAATGTCCATCCGTTATCTCCGTGATAGATCATCTGATGTGTCATGCCTCCGTCAATGCAGATGTTCTCCCCGGTTATAAATCCTGCCTTCTCAGAGCAAAGGAACAGCACCATATTGGCTATATCAGACGGCTCCCCCACTCTGCCAACCGGTTGCTGGACGGCATCAGGGCCGTCATAAACTTCGCCGTTGACCTCAATCCATCCCGGTGATATGGAATTCACGCGAACCCTTCCAGCGAAACTTACAGCCATCGCATGCGTCAGCGCCGCAATTCCGCCTTTTGCTGCCGAATAGCTTTCTGTTTGAGGCTGGCTCATTCTATCTCTGGATGATGAGATATTAACGATGGAAGCCCCTTCGGCAAAGTACGGTGAGAAGAGCTTTGACAGGTAGAACGGCGCTGTTACACCTACAGAGAGTGCGTATTGAAACTCTTCATAAGAGCAGGCGTCTATCCCCTTCATCAGTGGAAGCGCATTGTTGATCAAGTAATCAACGTGTCCAAAGCGGGCAATCACCTGCTTTGCGAAGCTCTCAAGAACGCTTTTATCCGATATGTCACCGACGTAATACTCTCCCGGGGTTTTATCTATGACGCAGGGAATCGCGCCGCATTTCTGAAACTCATCCGCGATACATTTTCCGATCCCGTGAGCTCCCCCCGTGATAACGGTAATTTTTCCTTCAAAGTCTTTGTTCACAGCAGCCACTCCACCTCACCGCTTTGAATATCGTATACCGCGCCTCTGATTTCTACATCCGGCATCTCAGGATGCTGATCAAATTCTTTTCTGATCCTTTCCACTCCATGCCGCACGTTCAGCCGGCATGCTCTGTCCGGATCCCGCTCTTCTCCGATCGCCTCCTGAATATCGTCCGTGATATAAGAGATGAATCCGTCCACATGTCCGCTCAAAGCGGCTGCAATAGCTCCACATCCCGTGTGGCCCAACAGCAGGATCAGCTTGCATTCCAAATGCGCCGCAGCATATTCGATACTCCCAAGCTGATGCTTGTCCAGCACATTTCCCGCGACGCGGATCACAAACAACTCCCCAACAGAAGCAGAAAAAATCTGCTCTGGTATCACTCGGGAATCAGAACAGCAGATCACGATGGCATACGGATGCTGTCCGTTGACTGCAGCTTGCTCCCGGAGGTTCTGATCTGATGTGGCAAGAAAGTTTCTGTTTCCTTCAATCAGCTTCTCCTTAATCGTCATCTGCTTCATTTCCGTCCTCCAGTCCATAGTAAAGCAATTCGTTGTATCGGCAATTTGCCTCGACACTGGCTTTTTTCTCTTTCCACGCGTCGATCTCATCCCGGATCGCGAGCATTTCATCTACAATCATATTTGCATCTGTAGGTTCTGCATAGCGCAGATATGCCGTCATCCGCTCGATTGCCTTTTGGCTTCCAAGATGTTTGGCTGCTGCTTCGCCAAGCTCCGCTGGAAAGCCAAGTGAAACAACTGTTGCGACCAGGTCATCTCTGGCCTGTGCCCAGAGCACCTGATTCAGCGCAGAGGCTTCTCTCATTTCTCCAGACTCCCGTGATAGGAGTTGATGCCGCCGATGTTCTTTACGTTTGCATATCCTTTGCTCTGCAGAATGCCGACTGCTCTTCTGCTCCGCGTCCCGGCAAGGCAGTAGAGGTAGATCGGAGTACTCTTATCCCATGGCGTATCAGCCTCACCCAACATTGAGAGTGGAAAATTGACCGCTCCCGGGATATGCCCTGCGACATATTCGTCCTGCTCTCTTACATCCACAAGGACAGAATTCTCTTCTCTGCCTTCCGCTTCAACGTTAATGTCATTTGTTTTCAGAAAACCAAACAGTCCCATTGACTACAAGCCCCCTTCCTCCGTCGGTCTCAAAAAGCTGTTGCTCATTTTACCATTTTCGGCATCTCTTTACAATCCTGAGACCTGAGAAATCATCCTCGGAAATCAAAAACCGGAGTCCATTCGCATCATGATCACATGCAGATTCGGACTCCGATTTCTGTTTACAGCGCCTCTATTTTCTGGAGGCTGAGAAACCGTAGCATAGAGACGAAAAAAAGTCAAGACTTGATTTTCCCGTTTTCCTCGACTATAATCCATGCCCGTACGTTATCTGCAGGAGGAAATTGTCGTGTTTGCAGTCATCAGGAAAACGGATCCTGTCATTATTCTCAGAACATGTAACTCCAGAGAAGCCGCTTTGATTGCGGCTCAACTGGAGAAAAACAAGGTTGAAGCAGCCGAACGAGGAACCATCACGGCTGTCGTGATGGACGACGGTGGTTACGAAGATATTCTGTTTTAAACTGGAGAAGATGGATGAACAAGAAAGAAATCAGTGAACTGAGCAGGCGTTTCAAGCCTGAAAAAGCCAATATCGGCAGAATCTACGGATGCTATGTGAATGGCGGCAGCAAGGAAGTCATTTCCTTGCTTGACGAATCAATTGCTCTGATGCCACAAGAGGAGTCTGAGCAGTATCTGGCTTTTCTCAAGAAGACTTTGTCAGGCTCTCTCGGCCGGAACCTTATAGATATTGTTTTCTCCACAGAGCAGGTTGCTGACAGCGAAGAGCATCGTTTACTGATGGCACTTCGCGAAGACAAGGCTGACGCGCGTCAGGCTTTTTTCCGGAAAGTGATCGAAAACCTCGATATGGGAGATACCAACTATCTGATTCTCTGTGCCAATGATGCCTACGATGTGCCATTCCGCGGTCACGGTGATGTCGACAAATCTGTCCGGGACTATGCTTCCGGAGAATCCGATCAAGTCTTCCGTTACTTTATCTGTGCCGTGTGTCCTGTGAAGGACGGCAAGCTAGAGCTGGGGTACTTCTCCGGAGAAAATGAATTCCACAACTGCCTTGCGAAGCAGATCGTCGGTGCTCCGGAGCTTGGGTTTCTGTTCCCCGCATTCGACAACCGTGCTTCCAATATCTACAATGCTATGTTCTATTCCCAGAAGCCAGACGAGATGCATTACGAGTTTGCTTATGTGTGATAAAGAAGCAATAGAAGTGCAAAAAATTTTGCCGTTCCTATCCGACACTTGGCCATTGTGTCGGATAGGTCGGGCGGTTATTCGGGCAAGTCAATCTTGCCGACAAAGCTG
>Ga0265301_10000667_pt1 | contig 47560 bp, 40 predicted proteins | sample AusTroGonzalo_MG_2_FD_193488 | JGI IMG/M metagenome (GOLD analysis project Ga0265301, IMG submission 193488) | Bovine rumen microbial communities from tropical cattle in Woodstock, Queensland, Australia - Gonzalo_04 | ecosystem: Host-associated > Mammals > Digestive system > Stomach > Rumen ...
CCGGAGCAGCAGGCCGAGAAGAAGAAGGAGGAACAGAAGCCCGAACCGGTGACGTTCAACTCGCTGATGCAGAAGTACGGTATCTACGGCCTGCTGTCACAGTACGACAAGGCCCTTAAGGCCGGCGAGAAGAAAGAGGCCAAGAAGATCGAAGACAAGCTCTACGACATCTGCAAGAAAGTGAAGGCCGACAAGACCGTTCCCGAAGACCTGGCCAAGCGTTTCCGCGACTACATCGAGAACGAGGAAGACAAGATCGAAGACAAGTATTGATGAAAGACTACCTGAAGAAGCTGCTGGACCGGCTCTCGGTCTGCCTGACCTACGCGGGCGAGGACATCGACGATTTCCTCTGGGTCCTCGACGAGGACGAGAAAGAGGGGAGGGCGCCCGCCAACGTCGCAAAGATGCGGGATCTCTACAAGCAGATCCGGTCGCAGTATGAAGAAGACGGCGAGACGCTCCGCCGGGGCATGGACCCGGCGGATGCGCTCGATCTGGCGACCCACATGGTGGAGCTCTACCAGTCGATGTTCGACTACCTGATGGCCGACGATCCGTCCACCCTGCGTCCCGAGCCCGAAACCGACGACCCCACCTCCGCCGACTTCAACGCCATGTACGAACTCTTCAAGAAAACCAAGGACCTGCCCAGCTAATTCGAAAAAAAGTTTATTACCTTTGCACCCTCATTTCGAGGGAACGGTTCCGTAGCTCAGTTGGATAGAGCAACAGCCTTCTAAGCTGTGGGTCCCGGGTTCGAGCCCCGGCGGAATCACGAAGCGTTGAAAAGCAGGAACTTGCTAGCAAGTTCCTGCTTTTTTGCCCGCTGGCCATTTTGAACGCAGCCGTGCCATCCTTTTAATTTTCGGAAATTTGTTGTAAATTTGAAATGCCAATTTCAAATATATAAAGCCATGAATGTGAGATTTGCTCGACTGCTGATGGTCCTTGCCATCCTCATCGGCACCTCCACCGGTGCCTCCGCCCAATTCGGTAACCTGTTGAACAAAGCCAAGGAAAAGGTCCAGCAGGGTGCTGCGGATGTCCGCGGCTCGCAGGACAAGCAAAATAAAGCGTCCGGCAGGCTGGTGGTCACATCCGATCCGAATCATCCGATTCCGGTCGGAGAGAGGGACGTGGAAGTCCTGTTCCCTGAAGACAACTCGCAATTCGGGGTCTGGCATCCCGACGCCAGGGTATTCGATGCCATCAACACGAACGCCCAGACCAAGAGCGAGATACCGTATGTGAGCTATTCCTTCCCGGATGACGGACGTGTGATGTTCAACAACCACGACGGAAGCGATCCCCGCCAGGTCGGCCTCATCCAAGACGGCGTGCTCAATTCTGCCTACTTGGAAGGACTTAAAATAGATGAGAATGACAAGCTTTTCTATGAGGGCGACGAGATCGGCAGTGTGATGGCGCGCCAGTGGCTGTATTTCTATTCGAAGCAGTTGGCCTATGCGCAGCGGCCGATGGATCCGGTAGTGCTGACGTTCATGTGCTACAACATGACGCTGGGAAAGAACTACATCGATAAGTACAAACCCGTGATGGAGGCTGCCATCGCGGAGCGGCGCAAGCAGATCGAGGAATTGCAGAATCGGCCGGTCCAGTCTGACGGTGGCAGCGCCTCAGGCCATCGCGCCAGCTACCTGGAGGTGTTGGGCAGCGATGTGCGTGCCCTGGATTCCGGCCGCCGCGCGATCGGCCGTGCCAGCCGTGTGGGTGGGGATATCTACATCTACAACGGCACGGGCGGTTCCATGTCGACTGGTGTGATCCGGAAGACATCCAACGGCTATACCATTGATTTCCGCGGCCGGAGCAACGAGTTCCGGGTGGACAAAGTGGGTGAGACCTTTGATTTCAAGGGCTCCAACGGCATGTCGGTGGGTTCGGTGCGGCACAACGCCGCCATGCGTCGTTATGAGGTGCTGGGTTCCGGCTCCACGGCGCCCATTGCTGAATTCCCCGACTCGATCGATCCGGCCTTCGCTGCGATGCTTTTCTACAATTTCTTTGATTGATCCGATAGGCATCTGCGCAGCACAGTCTCAGCGCAGAGGTTCCAGCTGATGAAGCCGATGAAGCGGCCGTCGGCGTCGACATAGTCGGGCGCCGGGGCGAGGCCTTCGCCGGTTTCAGCGTGGTAGTTCTCATGCATGGTGTCGTAGGCGGCGATGTCCGCGAGCAACAGGCGGGCGGTCTCCACGGCGATGGGCCGGAGCTCATCCTTGAACCCATAGTTCAGCATGCCACCGGCATAGACCACGAGGGCGGGGATCCAAATGGGCCCCTGCCAGTTGGAGAAGGGGAGGATGATGTTCTTGTTGTTGTAGTCCGGGTCGGCGGCGGACAGGGAACGCAGGCCGTGCGGTGAACGCATGTGCGCCTCGCTGAGCAGGTAGCGCCGGATCATGGCTTGGCCGTCGGCGTGCGGGGCGAGCCCGGCGTAGAGCGGCCAGAAGCAGGAATAGCTGACACGGCGGTAGAAGTCGCCGGTCTCGCGGTCCACGTTGTAGAAGCACTGGTCTTCGGCGCACCAGAGGATGCACCGGATGGCCTCGGAGAGCGCATCGGCGCGGGCATTCCAGCTTGCAGCCTCTTCCGTCAGACCCAGGGCGCTGGCAATCTCCGCTTGTGCGCGGAACTCCAGCAGCTGCATCGCGGAGCAGTCGCAGGCAAGGAAGAAGCGTTTGTCGTCGGAAAAGTAGTTGAGCGCCGGGTTGTTGTCGGCGCCGCTTTGGAAGGCCATTTCCCAGAAGTAGAGGCCCGTGGCTTCGTCGCGCTGGGTGGCGTCGCGGTAGGCCAGCACGCGGCAGAGTCGTTCGTAGTAAGGCCGTACCCACTCGAAGTCGCCCATGGCCTGGCTGGCGCGCAGCACGCCCTGCGAGAGGAAAGGCTTCATGAAGAAGGTGCCGCGTTTGACCCGCGGGCCCTCGGTGGTCATGCAGCCCGCCACATATCCGTTCTCATCCATGCCCTCCAGGAAGTTCAGCGCCCAGTACTGCATGTATTCGGGCTGGCCCTTCTCGATGAACCAGGTGCCCATGAAGAATCCGTCCCAGTCCCACATCTGCTGGTAGAACCCCGCCGGGATGAGGTAGGGGTACTTGAGGAATCCTTCAGCCGGCCGGACGACGCGCGGCGAGATGCGGGCGAATTCCTCGGAAAGCTGTATGAGGACCGTCTGGAGCTCCTCGTCGGTGACAGTTGGCTGCTGCTTGCACCCGTTGGAAAGGAATAGAGCAGTGATCATGGACAATAGGAGAAATCGTTTCATGCGGACAGGCTGGGTTGTCGTATCTACAAAGATAAATCATCCCGCCTTCATTACATAAAGTTTTTTTATCTTTACAAAAATTATTACCACCATAAACCATGAAAAGAATTTTTCTTGTTTCGGCCCTTTTGCTGGCCTCCGTATCCCTCTTTGCTGCCAAACCCCTCAAGGTAACCAAGGGGAGCATGGAGGTTTTTAAACAGGACGCCGCGGCTACTTGGACCATTGATCTGTCGGAAGCCGAGTTCGTAAACAACGGCATCTTTGCAAAAGAGAATAAAGGTGATTTCAAAACCTGGTGCGAAGGAGATTATGACGAGCGTGTCCGTATGATGAACGAAGCCTTCTTCGACGCCTTCAATATCTACACCACCGGCATGGAGTTGGTAAAAGAAGGCGATGCCCCTTATCAGGTAGTCCTCAAAGTGGATACATTTGAACGCGGCCAGGGCCCCGGCGTTATGGGAAGTTGCTATATCAGCATTTACGGAACGCTGAGCGTCATTGACAATGCCACCGGTGAACAAGTGTTGGAGGTAGCAGTGAACAATGTGAAAGGAGACACGGACTTCGTGGAGAACGACCGTTTTCCCAAAACCATGACCTGGTTCTGCCGTGATTTGTTCAAACTGAAAAAGTAAGCTTATGAAAAAGTTAGCTTTTGCACTGGCAGCGATGTTAGCTATCGGCACCATCATGCCGGCAAGCGCGGGCCCCGGCTTCAAAATCAAAGATGTCCAGGAATTTGCCTTCTTCCAGCCCTGTGCCTGCATAGACATGTATTACACAAATGGAGGTTATTACAGCCAGCCGCAGACAGACAAGGCCGCCCAGATGGTTGCCGATATCATCAACGTGGAACGTTTCCCATTCTCGGAAATGATTCCGGCTGATTATTATGGTGACGGAGCCAACGCTGATGCCCTTAAATGGGCCAATATCCTTGCCCAGACCAAGCCCAAGGACGTCGGCCGCCTACGCGTCCCCAAGTCCCTGATAGCGCAACTGAATGAAAGTGAAGACCGCTATGGCGTTTTCATCTTTACCTACGGGTATGTCACCTCGGTGGAGGCCTATGAAAAGGAAAAGCGGGACAAAGCCATCAGTCGAGCAGTGGATGCTGTGGCAGAAGAGCTTACCGGCGTAAAGGGCGTTACCAACCCCTCACAGAACTACAGTGTCGACATCCCCTACAATAACGAAATGCTTTGCGTGGTCATAGACAAACAGGAGCGCTGCGTGGTATATTTCAAGAAACAAGGCGCTCCTATGTTCAATTCACATCCCACTGACTACGAGGATGTCAGTAAGATGCTCCACAAACTTTTAAGGGACTTTATCAAATAAAAGATACTAAAGCCCGTCCATCTATCTGTCATGAAACGATTCCTATTCATCGCCTCGCTGCTGCAACTTGCCCTGACATTTGCAACGGCACAGCCTTCCAAACAGTACATCACGGTCTACGCGGAACCCGATCATCCGGACTGGGTTTACGCCTGCGGCGAGTCCGCCTCGTTCACTCTCTTCGCCGTGAAGGAGAATGTCCGCATGCCGCTGACGGAGATTGAATACAGCTACGGCCCGGAAAAGCTCAAGGCTGAGAAGACAGGCAGGGTGACTACGGGCAAGGACGGCTTTGCCCATATCAAGGTGCCCGGACGCAAGGTGCCCGGGTTCACGACGGTAAGCGTCAGCGTCACCTGGGATGGCAAGAAATATTCGGGCATGACCAACATCGGCTACGACCCCGAAAAGATAGCGCCGACCACTTCGTTGCCGGACGATTTCACAGCGTTTTGGGAGGATGCCAAGGCCAAGGCAGCGCAGGTACCGATGCTGGTGCGTGAGCGCTATGCGCCCGAGGAGAGCGATGACCGCGTAGACGTCTATTATGTCCGCATCCAGTCGTACAAGAAGGGCAATTATGTGTACGGCGTGCTCTCCGTGCCCAAGACCGAAGGCCCCAAGCCTGCCATCCTGCGCCTGCCCGGTGCCGCCGTGCGCAAGTTCAGCGGCATCAACCCGCTGGCATACGAGGGCTTTGTGGTGCTGGACATCGGCGTCCATGGCATCCCGGTCGACCAGGATGCGGAGATGTACCGCCAGCTGGAGAACGGCGCGATGTCGGGCTATGTGCTCAAGGGTATTGAGAACCGGGATACATACTATTATAAGCGTACGTACCTGGGCTGTGTGCGGGCGGTCGACTACCTGTGCAGCCGCGCCGATGTGGACGCTTCGCGCATCGCCTGCTACGGCGGCAGCCAGGGCGGCATGCTGTCCATCGTGACGGCTGCGCTCGACAAACGCATCAGCGCGCTGTTCGCCTACTATCCCGCCTTCTGCGACGTGACCGGATATTATTATGGCCGCAGCGGCGGCTGGCCGCATCTCTTCCTCGACAGGAGCGACCCGCTCATCGAACAAAAGGTCGCGGTGTCGAAATACTATGATGTGGTGAACTTCGCCCGCTTCCTGACCCAGTCTGGCTTTTACGCCTGGGGCTTCAATGACATCGTCTGCTGCCCTTCGTCGACATTCTCCGCCTATAACGTAATCACGGCACCCAAGACCCTGAAGGTCGCCCGCGACACCGGCCACTGGCTCTACCCCTGGCAGACCGAACAGGCCCTCCAATGGCTGAAGGCTCAGTTCGGAATGGAGCAATAATAAGGGATTTGATTATGTACCCATTGAAAAATACACAAAATGATTCTCTCAACAACCCCCACCATCGAAGGACGCACCATTACGGAATACAAGGGCGTCGTGTTCGGCGAAGTGATCGCCGGCGTTGATTTTCTGAAGGACATCGCGGCCAGCCTCCGCAATTTCATCGGCGGCCGCAGCGGTTCGTATGAAGAAGAGCTCATCAATGCACGAGAGGCTGCGATGGACGAGATGCGCGAACGCGCAGAATCCATGGGCGCCGATGCCGTCGTGGGCATCGACATCGACTACGAGGTACTTGGCGCCAATAACGGCATGCTGATGGTTACCGCGTCGGGAACGGCGGTGAAACTGGGATAGCCATGCAATTGTCCCACACAAGTATTCTTCGTGTAACCGAGTGTGATACAGCGCTGTCGATGGGTTCCGGGACATTGCCCGTCCTGGCGACGCCCCGGTTGGCTGCATTGATGGAAAACGCCGCCATGCTGGCCGTCGCACCGTCGTTGGGCGACGGGGAAACGACGGTCGGCGGTGAAATCTCCCTGCGTCATCTGGTCCCATCTGCGATTGGAGTTGAGGTGTCTGCGAAGGCCGTCCTGGAACGGGAGGAGGGCCGCAAACTTGTCTTCCGCCTGGAAGCCCGTCAGGGAGACACGCTTATCGGTGAAGGGACGCACACGCGTTTCATCGTGCAGGCAGACCGGTTCCTGCAGAAGCTGTAAAAGGCTACTTCAAATATTCTCCCATGAAACGTTTCATAGTCATTACCGTCATTCTTTTGGCGGCTTCCTGTGTCCATCCGAGAGATCCGCTGCCGCGCGGGAAGGCTTCACCAGTGCTCGACGAGGCTTTCGCATCCTATTTCCAGGCCGTGGCCGACAGCAGCGAAGAATTGCACAGCATCATGGTGCTGCAGCACGGGAAGATACTCAAAGAGCATTTCTTCGTGCCGGACACAGCGCACATCATGAACTCCGTGTCCAAGACTTTTACCGCCACGGCCGTGGGCTTCGCTATCTCAGAAGGACTGCTGTCGCTTGACGACCGAATCGTGGACCTGTTCCCTGAGAGTCTGCCTGACCGCGTGTCCGATACGCTGGAGCGGATTACCATCCGGCACCTGCTGACGATGAATTCCGGCCATGGTACGGATCCGACCTATACTGTGCGCTCCGGTGACGGCGACTGGGTGAGGGGGTTCATGGAATGGCGCCATGACTTTGAGCCGGGGACCTGTTACTGCTACAACAGCCTGGGTACCTATGTGCTTTCGGCGGCCGTGCAAAAGGTGATGGGGGAGAAGGTCGTGGACTATCTGGAGCCGCGCCTGTGGCAGCCGCTGGGCATCGAGAAGCCGTATTGGCAGGAGAGCCCCGCCGGCATCAACACGGGCGGCTGGGGGCTCTATCTTCATACGGAAGACCTGGCCCGGATGGGACTTTGTCTCCTGAACGGCGGTAAGTTCCGTGGCCGGCAGGTGATTCCCGCCGACTGGGTAAAGGAGATGTCCGCCGCCCAGGTGCCTTCGGTCAATGCCGGTGTGAACGAGCAGATTGTTCGGGAGATACGTCAGGATCCGTCCAGCCCGTTCTATGCTTACTTCGATCCGGAACAGAGCGACTGGATGCAGGGATACGGCTACCAGATGTGGCGCTGTCGCCACGGCGCGTTCCGCGCTGATGGCGCCAATGGCCAGTACATCCTGGTCCTGCCGGAGCAGGATGCCGTCATCGTCACCACCGCCCACATTCCCAACATGCGCCAGGAACTGAACCTGATCTGGGATCATTTGCTTCCTGCGTTGTAAGTATGCCGGAATATGCCCCGTCTGTTAACTTTGCAATAGACTCTTTTAGAGACTATGAAAAATATTTTGATAATCCTGGCTGTGCTTTTATTTCTGACCGGTTGCAGGAACACGGACAATCACAATTCAAACAACGCTATGACTGAAATTCAACCCTCCGAAATCAGGGAGAACCCCATCCAACTGTTCGACCGGAGCTGGGCGCTGCTGACAGCAGGCCACTCCTGCGACCTCAATACCATGACCATTTTTTGGGGCTCGCTGGGTGAGCTCTGGAACAAGCCTGTCGTCACGGTTTACGTATCGTGTGATCGCTATACGCATGAATTCATGGAGCGGGAGGACCGTTTCACCGTTGCCTTCTTCCCCGAAAAGTATCGTCCGGCGCTTACTTATCTGGGTACGCATTCCGGCCGTGACTCCGACAAGATTGCCGAGTCGGGGCTCACGCTGGAGTTCCTCGCCAGCGGTCAGCCATCCTTCGCCGAGGCTGACATGGTCATCGAAGCGCGGAAGATTTACGGCGCCCCGTTCACGCCGGAAGGCTTCGGCGACATCCCCGCAGCGTTCTACTCCTCCCGCGGCATCGGCATCCACTCCGTGTATTTCGGTGAAATCGAGCACGTCTGGGTGCGCGATAGCGAAGTCCTCGCCGCGAAATAATGAATTGATAGACTAAAGCCGCCACTCATGCGTATTGTGTGGTGGCAACGTCCCATTCTTTGGACCGCTACCGTCACTAGCGGATGACCTTCCCGAAGGGCAATATTGTGGGAAGGATCATCTTGAAATGTTGCAAGCCAAGGGGGATGCCGATGATGGTTATGCAAAACACCAGACCGCAGAGCAGATGGAGAATGGCGATCTCCCACCATCCCGTGAGGATCCAGATGAGGTTCATTAGAACGGAGACGCAGCCCGGCTCGCCGGGACCGTCGACCAGCTCATGGCCGAATGGCCTGAGCGCATAGGTTCCGAGCTTGAAGAGCTGCAGGCCAAACGGGATGCCAATGATGGTAATGCACATCAGCAGCCCTACGATATAATAGATCAGGGCGATGAGAATTCCACCCAACAGCAGCCAGCAGATGTTGCCAAAGAAATTCATGGTTAAAGACTGAACCCGTTTCCGGCCCACTTCAGGGTCTTTTGCTTCTTCGATCCGTCGTCATACCAGTACGTCACCTTGATATCCTTGCCGGAACGTGGCAGGTCGTAAGAGACCGTGGCCCCGTCTTCCGTATAGAACTCTTGCTGGAAGCCAGGGTCGTCGCAGAAGGTCATCGTTCGGGCAGCATTGTCGTAGCGGTAGAAACTGATGCCGTCGTACTGGCCCATCGACTTTCGACCGTTCTTGTATAATCCCGTATTCAAGGCAAACAACATGTGCTTGCCATCGGCTTCGTTCCAATAGCACATCTCGACCCGGGTCAGGTATTCATCTTGACGGGACTCATAGAGTATGAAACCGTTCTTCTTGTCGATGGTGAGCGTCACGCCCTCCGGCTGCGGAATGCCGTCGCGATGCCGGATCCAGGCTTGCTTGACGGCGTTGGTCGACTCGTCAACCCACATGTCCTCATCCTGGTCGCCTTCGACGGGCGCGAACAGGTAGGCCTCTACAAAGTCGCTAATCGTGGGCCTTTCGCCCTGATACATCACCTTTATAACTTCGTCTTGCGCCAAGAGCGTCAGCGCGCAGCAGGCGAAGAGGATGGTCAAAGACAGTCTTTTGCCAGCATTCATGTTACTTGGATTTTAACAAGCAAATTTACGAAATAACAACAAAAATCCAATATTCGCTGTCCCTATCGGCTGCAACCTAAGCCCCACACCGTCAGCCACTTCCGCAATGTCGCCCCACTCGCCGGGAAGGGGGTGAGTTTCAACAAAACGCTGATTATCAGATGCGTACATTGCAGCACGATGAGCCCGATATTATCAATTCATTTATATTATCTTTGTGATTGGAATAGAGACGGACGAGAGAGAATACGTCCGCAGACGATCTTTTTAAGCGATGAAGCAAATCCGACCTATGAACATGAATTTGATAGAAGCCATCCATTCGCGCCATTCCGTCCGCAGATATTTTGACCGCCCCCTGGAAGCATCCAGCGTGGCTACGCTTCGAGAAGCCGTTGCAGCGGCCAATGCTGAAAGTGGGTTGAATATGCAATTGGTCGTTAATGAGCCGAAGTCTTTCAACGGCCTGTTCATCAGCACTTACGGCCAATTCCACGGAGTCAGCGACTATCTGGTGCTGGCTGCGCCAAAGGGAAAAGAATGGGAAGAGAAAGTGGGATATTATGGAGAAAAGATCGTCCTGCTGGCCCAGACCCTGGGCATGAACACCTGTTGGGTGGGCCTGACCTACAAGAAAGTTCCTGCTGCCTTCAGCCTGCGGGAAGGCGATGTCATCCATTGTCAGATCGCCTTGGGATATGGCGAAAACCAGGGGAAGCAGCATCCGATGAAGCCGTCCGAAAAGTTTTACGAAGCCGTCGGATCCGTGCCGAACTGGTTCCTTTCCGGCCTGGAAGCCGCGCTGCTCGCCCCCACCGCCGTCAACCAGCAGAAATTCAAGTTCATTCTCCAGGAAGACGGCAAGGTCGCGACCAAAACGTTTTTCTCCCCGTGGGGCTATACGCAGATTGACCTGGGCATTGTCAAATATCACTTCGAGATCGGCGCCGGAAAAGACAACTTCGAGTGGGCATAACCTCCATGATACGAAGCGTTGTCATCGCCTGGTCTGTCCTGTTCGTCTCTCTTCTGGCTGCTGCCTGCAGTTCAGATTTCGAACCCGATCCGCCCGGGTGGGATGGCGCGGCGTGGATGTCGCGACTGGACGATGACACGCCCTTCGCATACGTTTCCATTCCCGGGGCACACGACGCAGCTACGGCTGGCGTGACGGCATGGACGCAGTGGACACGGACGCAGGATCTCGACATCGCCGCACTTTGGAATGCCGGTGTCCGGGCATTTGATCTCCGACCGGCGCTGGTTGACGGCGTGATGGGCATCTACCACGACAAGTATTCCGCCCATATCACGCTGAAGGAAGTCCTCCTCTCATTGACGCGCGAACTGTCCCGGCATCCAGAAGAATTCGCCATCGTGTTGATCCGGCATGAGCGCGAAGCCGATGGGGATAATCCAGCCTGGGGCACGACTTTCCTGCAGATAATGGATTCTTTTACCGACCGGATGGCCTCCTGGCGACCGGACCTGACTGTCGGTGCAATGCGCGGAAAAATCCTTGTGCTGAGCCGCAACAGCTATGAAGGCGGACCTGTTGGCGGCTATATCGAAAGATGGTCGCACAGCAAGGACCTTCCCGACCAGCAAGGGGCATCTCTCATCGGACCGGATGGTGCCCACGGACCACTGTGGGTGCAGGACTACTATAATCCGGATGATGCTGAAACAAAGTGGGATGCGATACGACGCTTGCTCGATGCGACGGCGACATCCCAGCACCCCGGTCCGGTCGTAATCAACCACGCATCGGGCTATCTCGGATCGCTCCCGAACTATCGCAAACTCGCCCGGGAGATCAATCCGCTGGCCGCCAAGTACATTTCGCAGTGCTCCTCTGTCACCGGCATCTTCATGATTGACTTCGCAGGGGTTGATATCAGCAAAGGCATTAAAGTTTGCGGTCGCGAGCTGGTCAGGGCGGTCGTGGAGAACAACTTCTGAATCCTCACCGTCACACAATTCTCATGAACGGTGGCTTTCGATTCTCCGTAAATAATGGTACATTTGTGATTCGTAAAGACTATGAAATCTGATACCATGCTGAACGCGAAACGTTGGTTGCCGATACTTGCTCTGGCGCTTGTGTGCGCGGGTGCGCTCATTTTTTGGATGCATGGCCGGTCGTTCTCCGGAGCGACGGTCCAGCGGATTCAGGAGCGGGGCACGTTGCTGGTGGGTACTACCGGCGACTACCGGCCCTTGAGTTACCGGGATTCTTGCGGCGGATACCACGGGCTGTGTCTGGAGGTTGCGGAGTTGATTGCCGCCAGGCTGGGCGTGGAGACGGACTTCGTCCCGACATCGTGGCCCACGCTGACCGACGACGTGCTGGCGGAGCCGCAAGCTTTCGACCTGGCGATGGGTGGGATCACCATCACCGACGCACGCCGGGAGACCATGTCGATGAGTGAGGGATACCTGACCAACGGCAAGACCATCCTCTGCCGCAGCGAGGATGTGGGACGCTTCACTTCTCTGGCAGACCTGAACCGTCCGGACGTGCGGGTGATGGTCAACCCGGGTGGGATGAACGAGCAGTTTGCCCGGCAGAACCTGAAGCATGCCACGATCGTCGTCCATTCCCGGAACGAGGAGATTCCCTTCCTGGTAGCGGCGGGCGAAGCCGACGTGATGATCACCGAGATTACCGAGGCCCCGTGGTATGTGCAGAACGATCCCCACCTGGCCGCCCCAATGCTGGACAAGCCTTTCACGCACAGTGAAATCGGCGTACTGATGCGAAAGGGGCAGGACGACCTGATGGCCCTCGTCAATGCCGTCATTCGGGATATCAAGGCCGACGGCACCCTTCAGCGCCTATGCGGGAAATATGGATTAATCTTAGAAAAATGATAATGAAACGTTTTCTTCTGTTGCTCTGCCTGGCGGGTCTGGCTGTGGCCTGCGGGCCGCGGGAGCAGGTGGTGACAGTGCCGGATGGCATTGAGGACAACCTGTATCGGTTTGGTGTGAACACAAGCCCCTATGAGTATTTCCATGTGGCGGAAACGCCGGTTCCGGCCGGGTACAAGCCTTTCTATATCAGTCACTACGGGCGTCACGGCGCACGCAGCGACTGGGACGGTGGGTATGGCCGGGTGCTGGCGGCGTACGAAAAGGCGCACGAAGCCGGGGCGCTGAGTGAGGAAGGGGAGCGGGCCTATAGCCAGATCAAGACGATTTGTGACCTGCACAACGAAATGAACGGCCGCCTGACGCCGCGCGGTGCACGGGAGCACCGGCAGATCGCCCATCGGCTTTACTGCAAGTACAAAGATGTATTCCGCAGCGGCAGCCGCCATGTCCGGGCTGTGTCGAGTACCTCGCCGCGCTGCCTGGTCAGCATGGCCGCCTTCACCGGCGAGCTCTTGTCGCTGGATCCCGGACTCGACGTCAGTTGGGACACCGGCGAGCAGTTCATGAAATACCTCAGCAGCGGGGATCCGGCAGAAGTGACGAAAGAAGCTTACCGGATCATCGGAGAGTTCATCTCATCCTATAAGCCCGATACGATGTACTTTGCGCAGCGCGTGTTCTCCGACGTGGATGCCGGACGGGCCGCGGTGGGCGGTTCCATCGAAGACCTGATGTCGGGTACCATCGGATTTGCCGCGATCAGCGGTTCGTTCGATCAGGACCAGACCTTGATCGACCTCTTCAACGTGGAAGACCTCCGGCAATATGAGCGGTTGATCTCCCTGAATCTGTTCCTGCGCCAGTGCAACAGCGCGGAGTTCGGCGACCGCCGGATGGCGGTCCCGGAGGTGGATGCGCTGGTGGAGGATTTCATCGGGAAGGCCGATGCCGCTATCGCGGACGGGAACTGTGTCGCCGACCTTCGCTTCGGTCACGACTGGCATCTGCTGGCATTCTGTTCGCGGATCGGCGTAAAGGGGATTGGGGAGCGCCTCACGAATGAGGAGGCCTTTAACTGGCCCGGCTGGCAGTATTCGCCTTTCGCCGGCAACTTCCAGATGGTATTCTATCGGAACCGTGCCGGAAACGTGCTGGTCAAATGCTTCATCAACGAACGCGAAACCACGCTTCTGGGCCTGCCGGACGGACCGTACTACGACTGGGCGGATGTCAAGCAAGCCTGGCGGAGGATTTGTGAATGACGCTCGTTTTTGCTATCTTTGAAGAATTATCTAAAGAGTCCTTACCATGTCAGATTTTGTCTTAGCGCTTATCAAGCAACGCAGAGCCGCGAAGAAGGCCGAACCGAGCACCAACGGGCGGCTGCGGGAAATCATCGCTGTCCTCAGAAAATATAATTACGACAACGGATTTACGCCCGAGATCATTGTGAATATCCTGCAGGATCTGGGCCCTACCTACGTGAAGATAGGCCAGATCGCCTCCCAGCAGAACGAGTATCTTCCCCGTGAATACTGCGAAGCTTTGGCGTCGCTGCGCTCCAAGGTGGCCCCGATGGATCTGGAAACCGTATACGCCCAGATCGAACAATATCTGGGAAAGCCCGTGAACGAATTGTTCGCTACCTTTGATGAGAAGCCCCTGGGCTCGGCATCCATCGCCCAGGTACACAAGGCGACGCTGCACGATGGTACCGTCGTGGCTGTGAAAGTCCGCCGCCCCGGCATCGTCGAGACGGTCACGCGCGATTTCGCCCTCATTGAGAAGATCATCGACAAATTCATCAAGAAGCCCGTGGGAGGCTTGGACCTCAAGGCCTTCATCGTGGAACTCGAAAAGACCTCGAAGCGGGAGCTCTATCTGACCAACGAAGCGGACAACCTGGACCGCTTCTGGGCAAACAACAACGGCCGAGAGAAAGTCGAAAGCCCCAAATGCTACCGGGAACTCACCTGTGAGGCCATCCTTACCGAGACCTTCGTCACGGGTACCGAGGTCAGCGACACGGATTACCTCGCTACTCTCGGAGACGATGAAAGGGAACGCCTTGCCGCACTGATCGCCGACAACTTTGCGGAGCAGGTCCTCACGGACGGTTTCTATCATGCGGATCCCCATTCGGGCAACGTGCTGATCAAGGAACCGGTGCCGGTGTCCAAGGCGAAAAAGGCAAAGCCCAAGGAAGAGCCCCAGGCCGAACCGCAGGCCGAGCCGGCAGAAGGGACTGTGGAAGAAAAGGCGAAGAAGCCCGAAGAAGAGAAGATCCCGCTGCCGGAGCATAGCATCGAATGGATCGACTTCGGCATGATGGGGACCCTGAGTTCGAAGCAGCGACAGCTCCTGATCGACATTGTTACCCATGTGGTGATGCATGACGCCTACGGCCTCAAGCGCACGCTGATGCAGATTGCCAAGCCCAAAGGAGAGGTCGACCACGGCGCCATTCTCGACATGTGCGAGGATATGTGCGGTCAGTTCTCCGGGACGGATTTCGGCGATTTCGAACTGGGCGACCTCATGGACAGCATTCTCGACTCCCTCCAGGAGCAGCAATATGACGTGGATCCCTTCCTCACCAACCTGGCACGCGGCATCATCGCGGTGGAGGGAACCGTCAAGACGCTCAGCCCGAAAGTGAACATCCTGAACTATTTCCTGCCGAAGGTGAACCTCGGCTTCGACCTCGATCTGGAAAACCTGGACAAGGACCATCTCAAGGATCTGAACCCGGATATCGCCATGAAACTCCTGCAGCTGGCCAAAGGCATCACCGATTCCTCGACCAAGACTGCCGAGACGCTCGACATGCTGGAGAAGGGCCAGATCAAGGTGCGCACCGATTTCGCCTTCGAGGAGAAGGCGCTGGCAACCGTGACCCGGTACACGCGCTATGCCATCAAGGCGCTGATCATCGTAGCAGTCCTGATCGGTTCCGCCATCCTGTGCACGACTTCCGCATTCTCGGGAGAAGACATAAAGGCCTTCACCATTGCCTTCCGGGCGATCGGCATCGTCGGCTTCGCCGTCGGCTTGTTCTTTGGACAGCGTCTGATCCGTGAGATGATGAAAGACAAATAACGGTGGCGCAGGGTTGATGAAGCACGATTATGTAAAACGTCCCGAGGACATTTTCCCTGTCCTCGGGACGTTTTACATAATCGTGCTATTGATTCAGCGTCAGAACGGCATGGGCGGCATGGCCTCCACGGCAGGATATACCGGAATGCGGCCCGGATCGTTCGCGGCGCAGGCCACCAGCCAGGCCACGATCGTGGCGTCGACCTTCAAGTCGCTCATCGACAGGCGTTCGTAGGTATCCATGATGGTGTGGTAGGTGCGGCCGTATTCGAGTTCATCCTGGATGAACTGGTAGGCGGGCAGGCCTACGCGGGTGAAAGTCTGGTGGTCGGTGCCGCCGGTGGTACGGGGCGACAGGTACTGGAAACCCAGTGACTCGATGGGCTTCATCCACGCCTCAAAGAACGGGAATGCGCCATCGTTGCGCTCCAGGTAGATGCCGCGGAAACGGCCGGAACCATTGTCCATGTTGAGGTAGAGGGCGAACTTGTCGAAGCCCGGAAGTTTCTTGTCTCCTTTCTGGAGATACTGCTCCATGTAGCCGCGTGAGCCGTAGAGTCCCTGCTCCTCGCCGCCCCAGAGGGCCAGGCGGATGGTGCGGCGGGGCTTGAAGCCCAGTTGCTTGAGGATGCGGATGGCTTCCATCATGACGATGCAGCCGGATGCGTTGTCGGCCGCGCCGGTGCCACCGTGCCAGGAGTCGAAGTGGCCGCCGATCAGTACGATCTCGTCCTTGAGCTTCGGGTCGGTGCCGGGGATTTCCGCATAGATATTACGGACTTCGCAGTCGTTGGTGAACTGGTTGATGAGTTCGAGTTCCATCTCCACCTTGTTGCCTTTCTCGATGAGGCGCACCATACGGCCGTGGTCTTCAAGCGGCATCGTGATCTCGGGAACGGGTTCGGGATCGCCGGCCTTGTAGTTGACGCCTGTGCCGCTGGGCACGTTGTAGGAGCCGCTGCTGGTGACGATGCAGAGCGGTTTCTCGGTGGCGTAGAACTGGGCGGTGAGCTGGCGGAGTTCCATCATGGCGCGGAAGTCGAACGGCATCCGGCCGCCGCGGAAGCGGCCGCGGGCGTCGGCCCGGTTGTCGGTCGTGAGCGCTTCCAACTGCTCTTCGGTGTAACGGTTGGCCAGCGGCTCGAATTTCATCTCATAGTTTTGCGTGGAAGGCATCAGAAGAATCTTGCCGGCCACCTTGCCGCGGTATTTCTCGAGGTCTTCCTTGGTCTGGACGTTGAAGATCATACATTCGCCGCGCACCAGGCCGTCGGTGCTGCCCGACCAGGCCTTCGGGTTGACGGAGAAAGCGCAGTAGTAGGGGGTGACCATGGCTGCGTAAGTCTTGACCACGTCCCAGCCGCCGCGGGTGAATTCCATGGCGAATTCGGAACGGGGATGGCTCAGGCCCATCTCGGTGAGCTTGCCGACCACGAGCTTGTCGGCGCGGCGTTTCTGCTGCGACGCCGTCAGGCGAGAGCCGAGGTAGTCGGTCATAAACTGGGAGAGTTCCTCGATCTGGGAGTGTCCCAGACCTTCGGCCTTGATCTTGGAGGCCCACTCGGCGGACTCGGCCACCTGGGCTTTTGCGGTGCTGCCGCCCAGCATCAGGCCGAGCAGCGCTACGATAAAGATGACTTTTTTCATATTATGTGGGTTATTGTTGTTCTTCGGGGGATGCGGGCAGTTGCGGCTCCGCGGGGATTTCATCGATGTCGAGGAGGGCTTTCTCGATGTGCCTGCCCTTCTTCGCGCCCAGCGTGACGAGTTTGCCGGCGGTCTTGAGGATGCTCTGGCCGCCCGGCTCGAGCTTGCGGTGGCCGTCGTCGTAGGCCTTCAGGGCGTTTTCCAGGGCCTTGCCCACGGATTCGTAGTTGACCAGGAACTTCTCCACGCGGTCGATCATCTCGTCGGCCAGGGCGTAGACTTTTTCGTGGTTCTCAGCCTGCTGCACCTGTGTCCAGGTGAGCTGCACGATGCGGATGGCGCCGTAGAGCGATTGCTCGTCGGCGATATATACGTTCTGTTCTGCCGCCCGCCGCCACAGGTCGGGCTCGGCGTTGAGCGCCGTCCAGAGGGCGCCCATGTTGGGGACGAACATGATGACGTAGCCGGCCGATACCTTCGGCGGCTGGATGTAGGCGGAATAATCTTTCCGGGCGAGTTCCTTCACGTGCGTGCGGATGCTCTCCAGGTGCGCCTTCAGGAACTTGGCGCGGTCCTCCTCGTTGTCGGCGTTGACGTAGTCGATGTATGCCGACAGGGAGGTCTTGGCGTCGACGATGACTTCGCGGCGCCGGTCGAGGTGGATGATGACGTCGGGCCTCAGCACGGAACTGTCCGCCAGGGTGGGCTGCACGTCGAAATGGATGCCTTTCGTCAGGCCTTGCGAGGAGAGGAGCTCTTCGAGGATGGTCTCGCCCCAGATGCCCTGGAGCTTGTTGCCGTACTTGAACGCGGCGGCGAGCTGGTCGGTGCTGGTGGCTACGCGGTTGGTGTATTTCATCAGCGTGTCGACATCGCTCTTGATGGCTTCGCGGGAGCTCTTGTGTACGTCGCTGTTGGCCGTCATCTCCTTGCGAAGATCCTCCAGTTTCTCCTTGAGCGGATTCAGGAGGGTGCCGATGGCTTCGCCACTGGTCTCCTTGAACTCTTTCTGGCGCTCCTTGAGCAGCGTGTCGGTGTCTTCCTTGACCTGGGCCTTGAGCTGCCCCATGGCCGTGGCGAAGTTCTCTTTCAGGGCCGCCATGGCTTCCTGATGGGCCTGCTCACGGGCTGCAAGGGTCTCCTGGTGCGCTTTCTCGCGCGCCTCGATCAGTGCATCCTTGTCTTTCCGGGCGTTTTCTACGGCTTCTTTCTGGTGCGCTACTTCGGCTTCCAGCTTTGCGATGATGGATTGGTAGAAGGCGGCCTGGCGCGACTTGACCAGCGCGCGCGTCACCAGGACGGCGACCACGATGAGGGCCAAGGCGGCGAAAAGGATGACGTACAGCGGTTCCATGCGGCTAGGAGCGTTTGAAACGGGCGAGGTTCAGGATCAGGTAGTAGGTGAGGATCAGGGTGATGCACAGGCTTACGGTGACGTACCACGGCCCGTGGATTTCCCGTATCAGGCAGGCGATGACCAGCACCACGCTGCCCACGATGAAGGCTTTCAGTTGCCCGGTCATCTTCTTGAGCGAGAACATCGGGAACTCGCAGACCAGCAGGAGGGAGAAAATCACGGTCAGGACCGGGATGAACCAGACCGTCCCCATCATGACGTGCAGGAAGCCATCGGTATAGAAGGAATAGACGGCCAGCGGCACGAGCAGCAGTGCGCAGCCGGATGTGGCCAGGCCCAGGAAACTGGTGGCCTGCCGGGTGTCGATGTTGAATTTCGCCAGGCGGAGTGCCGAGGCCGCGGTCAGCAGGAAAGGGAACCAGCGCACCAGCGGGATGTCGGGATGGGCGATGCCATACCACGACGAGAGGCAGACGGCGGGCACCAGGCCGAAGCTGACCAGGTCGGACAGCGAGTCGAGCTCCTTTCCGATATCAGAATACGCATGGAGTGCGCGGGCGGTGAAACCGTCCGAAAAGTCGAACAGTTCGGATACCATGAGGCACACCAGCACGGCGGAGAAGTTGCCCCGGACCGCGAATACAACCCCTGCGCAACCCGACAGGAGGTTGCACAGGGTGAGGGTATTCGGGATGTGTTTCTTCATCAGAGACCGAGTTTCTTGCGGATATCCTTCGGGATCGCGTCCTTGTGGACCATGATGCTGACGGTGCGCATCTGGAGATAGGCTTTCGACATATAGAGGTAGCCTTTCATCTCGCTGTTGCGGCCTTCGCCCCAGGAGTTCTTGGTCTTGTAGAAGTTATTGCCGTTCTGGTCCTTGTACAGGCCGGTCAGGTGCATCAGGTGGTCGTCGACCGTCCGGAAGGTCTCGAAGTCTTTCTGGCGCATCTCCTGCGTCACCACGCGGTCGGGATAGACTTTCTCGAGCTTGACGGCTTCGGCGAAGTCTTCCGGGTTCGGGCAGATGGCGATGCCGCGGTTGTGCTGGAATTCGCCGGCGGTCAGGTCGCCGTCCCAGGCCACGGTATAGCCCTTGGTCAGGGCGTTGTCCATGATGGCCATCAGGTCGTCGAGCGGCACGTTCCAGAGGCGGGCGTTGTCCCAGTTGTCGGGAATCTCCAGCGGCACCTGCTGGTAGAACGGGTGGTGGCTGAAGCTGGTGAGTTCGATGTATTCGCTCATGTCGCCGAAGCCGAGCATTTTCGCGAAGCTCTCCGGGGTATACTGCTTGCCTTCATAGGTGAAGGTCTCGGGCAGTTCGCCCAGGTAGATGTCGAACAGGCTCTTGACCAGCTTGTTATACTCGGGGCTGAGATTTTTCAACTCGACCGAAGCGTCGGCGATGCCCTTCAGGTAGGTCGACAGTTCGCGGTGGTTGTGTCCCGGGGAGTCGTATTGGATGCCGTGATAGGCGCTTTCCGGCACGATGCCGTATTTTGCGACGGCGTTCGTGGCCATGTGTGCGATGGAGCCGGGGTTGATGTTGCCGCGGCCACGGCGCAGGTAGTTGTCGAAGATGCGTTCGTCGTAGTTGTGGCGCACGATGAACATCTCAGACAGGTCGTATTCGCCCTTGCCCTGGCGAAGGAGTTCCGCTTCGAGGAAGGAGACCGTGGCGAAGCACCAGCAGGTGCCCGTGGCTGCCTGGTCCTTCACGGAGGTGACGGGGATGTCACGCACCGGTGTGAAGGTGTAGATGGTCTGGGTCTGCGCGAAAGCAGCGGTACAAAGGACCGCTGCTATCAGGATGGTTAGAAGGCGTTTCATGGATTACTTGATGCCGAGTTTCTTCTGGATATCCTTGGGGATGGCGTCCTTGTGGACCATGAAATCCATCGTCTTGTACTTCACGTAGGCTTCGGAAACGTACCAGAGGCCCTTGTACTTGCCGGTCTCGCCCCAGGAGTTCTTCACCATGTAGAACTTGTTGCCGTTCTGGTCCTTGGCGATGCCGTAGATCTGCATGCCGTGGTCGTCGGTGGTGGTCTTCTCCTCGTAGCCCTGCTGGCGCATTTCCGGGGTGATGGTCAGTTCGGGAACCGGTTTATTGAAGGTCGGGCGCTGGCCCTGGGCGGCGGCACCTACCCAGCGGGCCTGGTCGGAACCGGCCTGCTCGGCTTGTTTCTGGATGGCGGCCATGTCGGGCACGATGCCGATGCCGTCGCGGGTGAAGCCGGTCTCGCTCACGTCAGAGGCCCAGGCTACGGTATAACCGTTCATGACGGCGTTGTCGATGATGGCCATCATGTCGTCCATGGGCACGTTCCAGGCCTGCTCCCAGCGCCAGTTGTCGGCCACTTCCACGGGATGTTGCTCATAATAGGAGAGGTGGGTCCAGGAGGTGAAGTCGAGGTAGTCGTCCATATTGACGTTCAGGCTGGCGAAGTAGCTCTTCGGGGTGTATTCCTTGCCCTTGTAGGTAAACTTCTCGGGGATGGGGCCGAGGTAGGCGGCCAGGATGCCCTGGAGGCCGGGATACCAGGCGGTGGAAAGCTTGCGGTTGGGGTTCTTCATGATGCCGTCCATATAGCCTTTCAGGCCGGCGAGGAGTTCGCCGTGCATATGGCGGTCGGTGCCGTAGTTCAGGCCGGGCATCACCTCGTCGGGCACGATGCCGTAGGTCTTGAGCACGGTCACCAGGTCGCCGAAGGAGCTGCCCTGGGCGAAGTTCAGCGCGCCGTCGACGCGGATGTACTTGACGGCCTTGTCAGCGTAGGCGTGGGAGACGACGAACATCTCCGAAAGGTCGGGATAGTCGGCTTCTTTCAGCTTGTTGATGCGGATGGCTTCGGACTCGATGAACGAGAGGGAGGAGAAGCACCAGCAGGTACCGGTGCTGGCCTGGTTCTTCACAGAAGTGATCGGGTTCTCTTTCACGACCGTAAATTTGAAGCCTTCGCCTTTATCTTCGGGGCGGGGCATCGGGCCCATCGGGGGCTGCGCCGTAGCGGCGATGCTGATGAGCGCAAGTGCAAACAGAAGGATTTTCTTCATATTGGAATGGTTTAAATGAGTTGTCTGATGTTCAACCCACAAATATAAGAATACGATTCGAGATTTCCAATACTGACAAATTGTCACAAAAATCGAATTGGTCGCTAATTTGATAATTCATCAGCGGGCTCCGCTTGCGGGCTAACCTGAGGCGCGTTCAGAACCTTCGTGTCTGCGAGCACTCGACACGAAGAACACTGAACGCTCCACCAGGCCAGCGCACAGCCCGCCAGTTTCGCCCTATGCATCATTGAAAAAATAGGAGGTTAAGATATGAACAAAGAAAATTTGGAATTGCTTGGCAAGTATGCCATTAATCTGAACGAGCGGGCGCGCAGCGGCAAGCTCGATCCGGTCATCGGCCGCGACGATGAGGTCCGGCGGGTGCTGCAGATCCTGAGCCGGCGCACCAAGAACAACCCGATCCTGGTGGGCGAGCCGGGTGTCGGCAAGACGGCCATCTCCGAAGGCATCGCACAGCGAATCGTCAACGGGGACGTGCCTGAGAACTTGAAATCCAAAGAGATCTATTCCCTGGACATGGGTGCGCTGATCGCCGGCGCGAAGTACCAGGGCGAATTCGAGGAGCGTCTGAAGGGTGTGGTCAAGGCCGTGACCGAGAGTGACGGGCAGATCATCCTCTTCATCGACGAGATCCATACGCTGGTGGGCGCCGGACGTTCGAGCGGCGCGATGGATGCGGCCAACATCCTGAAGCCGGCATTGGCGCGCGGCGAACTGCGGGCCATCGGTTCCACTACGCTCGACGAGTACCAGAAGTACTTTGAGACCGACAAGGCGCTGGAGCGCCGGTTCCAGATGGTGATGGTAGATGAGCCGTCCGTGGCTGAGTCCATCTCCATCCTGCGTGGCCTGAAAGAGAAGTACGAGAACCACCACAAGGTGCGTATCGAGGACGACGCCATCATCGCCGCCGTCGAGCTGTCGCACCGCTACATCACCAACCGGTTCCTGCCCGACAAGGCCATCGACCTGGTCGACGAGGCCGCTTCGAAGCTCCGACTGGAGATGAATTCCGTGCCGGAATGCATCGACGAGCTGGACCGCCGCATCAAGCAGCTGCAGATCGAGCGCGAGGCCGTCAAGCGGGAAGGGGAGTCCCCGAAACTCAAGTCCATCGAGGAAGAACTCGAGAAAGCCCGTGCCGAGCGTGAGAAACTGGGCAAGCAGTGGGACAGCGAGAAAGGCCTGCTCAAGGCCATTCAGGAGAACCGGCAGGCCATCGAGGATTACCGCATCGAGGCGGACGCCGCTGAGCGTCGCGGCGATTACGGCCGCGTGGCGGAACTCCGTTACGGCAAGATGGCCGAGGCGCAGAAGCAGATCGATGAACTCGAGAAGCAGAAGGCCGCCAATCCGGACCCGATCATGAATGAGGCCGTCACCGACGCGGATATCGCGGAGGTCGTGGCCAAGTGGACCGGTATCCCGGTGGGCAAAATGCTCCAGAGTGAGCGCGAGAAACTGCTGCACATCGAAGAGGTGCTTCACCAGCGGGTCATCGGCCAGGACGAGGCCATCTCCGCCGTGTCGAACGCCGTGCGGCGCAGCCGGGCCGGCCTGCAGAACGAAAAGCGGCCGATCGGCAGCTTCCTCTTCCTGGGTACCACGGGCGTGGGCAAGACCGAGCTGGCCAAGGCGCTGGCGGAGTACATGTTCGACGACGAGAATATGATGACGCGTATCGATATGAGCGAATACCAGGAGCGGCATACGGTGTCCCGCCTCGTGGGCGCGCCTCCGGGATACGTCGGTTACGACGAGGGTGGCCAGCTCACCGAGGCTGTGCGGCGCAAGCCTTACTCGGTGATCCTGCTCGACGAGATCGAGAAGGCGCATCCGGATGTGTTCAACATCCTGCTGCAGGTGCTCGACGACGGTCGTCTGACCGACAACAAGGGTCGGACGGTCGACTTCAAGAACACAATCTTGATCATGACCTCGAACCTGAAACCGGAACTGGTGAAGGAGAGTTTCCGTCCGGAGTTCATCAACCGTATCGATGAGATCATCGTCTTCCACGAACTCACCCCGGCTGACATCCGCCAGATCGTGTTGCTGCAGATCGGCCAGCTGAAGGAGAAGATGGCCTCGATGGGCATCACCATCGAATTCACCGAGGACTTCATCGACTACCTGAGCGAAAAGGGCTACGACCCGGCCTACGGTGCCCGTCCGGTGAAGCGTGTCCTCCAGAAGGAACTCATCGACGAGCTCGCCAAGAAGCTCCTCGACGGCTCTCTGAGCCGCGACAGCGTTATCACCGCCACCTTCAAGGACGGCCAGCTCGTCCTGAGCTGACATCCATCCTGCCCCTTCCGCTGCAACGTACACAGCTGACAGTCAGTGACTTGTGATATATCCTCCCCTTTGTTGAGAAGGGGAGGATATTATTTAAATAACTGACCGTCAGAGGCTTGCGTTGCAGCGGAAGGATGGGGGAGACGGCTCAAAAAACGTTAGCTTGGAATTAGAATCGTTTTTGTATCTTCGCGCCGCAAATCAAAAGACGCAGGAAAATGGCGATTGAAATCTTATTGTTGGTGGCGGGACTGGCGCTCGTGCTCATCGGAGCCGAGGCGTTGGTCGAAGGCGCCTCCGGGCTGGCCCGTCGCTGGGGCATCAGTGAATTCGTAATCGGCCTGACGATTGTGGCCATCGGCACTTCGGCGCCGGAGATGGTCGTGAGTTTCATCTCGGCGATCGAGAAGAACTCCGACCTGGCCGTCGGCAACATCATCGGTTCCAATATCTTCAATACGGCGCTGATCCTCGGCCTGTCGGCCATCATCGCCCCGGTCGCCATCACCCGTGGCAACCTGCGGCGCGACATTCCGGTGAACATCGGCATCACCGCGCTGCTCATCCTGCTCGGCCTCAAAAAGACGCTTTTCGGCATCGGTGAAGACGGCTTGAGCCGTTGGGAAGGCATCTTGTTCCTGGCGTTGTTTGTATGGTATATGGTGTCGTCGTTTATGCATGATAAAGACAATCTGCTGGATATGGAAGAAGAGGATGAGCCGGCCAAGCCGGTGCCGCTCTTCAAGGCGCTGGCCTTTGTTCTCGTCGGCTTGGCGGCGCTGATCTTCGGCGGACGCCTCTTCGTCGACCATGCGCAGACCATCGCCCGGATGGCCGGCCTGAGCGACAAGTTCATCGCCATCACCGTCCTTGCCGCAGGCACCTCACTGCCGGAGCTGGCCACCAGTTGCGTAGCCGCCGCGAAAGGCAAGGGGCAGCTGGCGCTGGGCAATGTGCTGGGTTCGAACACGTTCAACATCCTGTTGATCCTCGGCGGCGCAGCGGTCATTCATCCGCTGAGCATGAGCAACATCACCATCTACGACTACACGGCTGTGTTCATGTGTGCCTTGAGCCTCGTGATCTTCTCCTGGACGGGTATGCGCAACCGTATCGACCGGCTGGAAGGTGTGGTGCTGGTGCTGCTGCAGGCCATCTATTTTGCCTACCTCTTCATCATGCGATAGGATGTCGTTCTGGGAGTTATTGTTACTGGCCATCGGCGTCTCGATGGATGCTTTCGCAGTGTCGATCGGCAAGGGCCTGACTGCGCAACGGGCGTCCTGGCGCGAAGCGCTGACCGTCGGACTCTGGTTCGGTGGTTTTCAGGCGCTGATGCCGGTGATCGGCTACTACCTGGGCATCAGTTTCGCCGACCTGGTGACGAAAATCGACCACTGGATTGCCTTCGGCCTGCTGCTGCTGATCGGTGGCAACATGATCCGCGAGGCGCTGCAGAATGAAGATGACAAGCCGGCGGATTCATCGTTCGGCTTCAAGACCATGCTGGTGCTGGCCATCGCAACGAGCATCGACGCCCTCGCCCTGGGCATCTCCTTCGCCTTCCTCGGCACCAACCTCTGGCGCGCAATCCTGATCATCGGCCTGACGACCTTCGCCTTCTCCGCCATCGGCCTCCTCATCGGCAAGAAAGTCGGCACCCGCTTCCACGCCGGCGCCGAAATTCTCGGCGGTGTCATCCTTATCGCCATAGGCTTCAAAATCCTCATTGAGCACCTGTTCTGCTAAGGGCTGAATACTAAGTCTTGCAGTGCTGAGAACATCGGCGCTGTCTCGCAAAGCTTGCAGGTGTTGTCAATTGAGATACTGGGGCTCCGCCCCAAACCCCGCGCCTCCCGGCCTTAGTACTTTGCTAATGCTGGGGCCAATACGTTCATGAGTTGAGTTTAGCAAAGTACCGGCCTCCGGCGGTCCGCTGATGCGGACTTGTTAGCAACCTATCATGAACGTGTGGTAGTGGGCGCCATCAGGCGCTAGCGGAGACCGGGCAGGGTTGGCCTTGTGTAATAGCAAGATCGTAGCGGCAGGGTTCGGGGCAGCGCCCCGTAACTCACATGACAACACCTGACGCGCTTGTTTGCGATTCAGCTAAAGGCAGATGATTCGCCGTCAGACACGATTCTCCAGATAATCGACCAGCGCACACTTGAGGGAGCGGTCGATCCAGTAGGTGAAACGGGTCGAGGGGAAGCGGGATTCATAGGGGCGGGCACGGATGAAAAGGTCGAGGCCGTCGGCGATGTCGTGCCAGATGTCCATGAAGACGAAGTCGGGTGAGGTATTACTCATGCTGTGCTCGAGATAATCGAAGGCATCAGCTTGTATGAGAGTTATTTTATCGCGATGCGAGAACTGGGGTAGGAGATGCTTTTCAAAGAGTGAAATCACTGCTGGGTCCAGTTCGACGACTGTCACCGAAGAGACCGACGGCTTCTCAGAAGCCATGAAGGCGAAGTAGCCGAGGCCGAGGCCAAAGGTGACGACGCGGCCGAAGGCCCCGTCGATCGCAGCCTGCGAGCTCTCGATTTCGCTCGGCTTGATCGACATCCACTCCCGGCCGTCCTGCAGGACCGAAGGATAACGGAAAGGCTCCGCAAAGTAGCCCAGCGCAGGAATCTGCCGCAGGTCGTCCGTCAGGATCAGGTCGTCTCGCAGGAACAGCTCGTAGGGCTGATACAACTGCCAGGCCAACTGCCAGCCGCCGGCGGCCGCCTCAGGGATCTGTATCTGCCGGTAGTAGGGATTCGAGAGATAGCGGGCCGGATCCATCCGACGCAGTCCCGGACGCAGATACATTTCCTCCAGGAAACGATCTTCCGAGGACGCCTCCGGGTCCAGCCCCAGAAAGCCGCCCAGCAACGCCCCGTAGACCACCTCTTCCGACGCTGCATCGGCCCCCTCGGGCAGCACTTCGTGCAGCATCTCCGGCGTGATGGCGCAGGGCGATTCGTTCAGATAATCGGCTATGAGCCAGCCAAAACGATGATTAAGCTTCCGGATTTCCATTGGCCAGGACCATCTTTTCGCATTCCACCCGCTCGCCGGCCAGCCATACGAAATCACCCGCCCGGAACTGGAAGTCCGGCTTAGGGCTCATGAGCGACTGTCCGTCGCGCTCGATGCCCACCACCATGCAGCCATGCTGGCGCATGTTGGTGTCGCGCAGCACTTTGCCGTCGAGATAACAGCCCTGCTGCAACTCGAACGCGTCGAGCACGAAATCGTCCGGTTCCAATGAAGCCGACGTGGTCTCCACGTTCGACATGTCCTCGACGAAACGCTTGACCTCGTCGCGCGTGCCGATGGCCAGTACTTCGTCGTACGGATAGATGTACTCCTCGGGCGACGGTACGAGAATCCGGCGCGAGCCGCGTACCACCTTGGCGATGTTGACCCCGTATTTCTGGCGGATGGGAATGTTTTTCAGCTGTTTGCCCGCGTAAGGGGATTCCGGCGGGATAATCACGTTTTCGGCGGCTACGTCGTGTCCCTTCATCTTCGAGCGGACGCCCGTCGCGATGGGGCTCCGCATGCGCTCGTATTCTTCCTTCTGGTTCAGGTTGGTGATGAAACGCGACTCCAGCACGGTGAACTGATGCACGGACCGCCGTGCCACGATGAAAAAGGCCACGCCAGCCAGCACGATGAGCAGCAAGCTCCAGTACGAGAGGGAATAATGCATCAGCACCGCAGCGATCACGAACGCGATGGCGATGAAGATGCGCAGGAATACCAGCGCAAGGATGGGCCACTTGTTGCCCTCTTTTTCATGCAGCAGGTGCAGCGCGGACTGCTTGATGACGTGCCCGTTGACGGCCAGCCCGTAGACGAAGGGTGCCATGACGAGCAGGGTGATGCCGAGTGCGACGGCGTTGTGGAGCGTGGGTGACCAATCGGGGAAAATCCGCGTGAGCAGCGGGTCCAGATAGAGTTTCGATCCCAGGAAGATGGCCGTGAGGATCACGCTGTATACCAGCACGCGCAGCAAATAGTTGCGCAGCAGGAGTCGCCATTCGTTCTGCTCCTCTGCACTGGCCTTGCCCGCGTCGGGCGAAGGGTCGAGCTTGGCCAGCACCCGCACGGGCAGCTTCTTGTACAGGAAGTTGCAAACCGGCGTGGCGGCCTTGATCATATAGGGCGTGGTGAAGGTCGTGATGACCGAAACCGCGATGATGACCGGATAGATGAAGCCCCGCATCACCCCGAGGCTCACGCCCAGGCCCGCGATGATGAAAGAGAATTCGCCGAGCTGGGCAAGGCTGAAGCCCGTGTGGACCGCCGTGTTCAGGCCGCGACCAGAAACCAGCGCGCCCAACGAACCGAAAATCGTCATGCCCGTGATCGTGACCAGTGTCAGGATCAAGATCGGCAGCCAGTGCGCTGCAATGACATGCGGGTCGACCATCATGCCCACCGATACGAAGAAGATAGCCCCGAACAGGTCCTTGATGCTCCCCACCAGCTTGGTGATGTGCTCGCCTTCAATGGTTTCGGCCAGGATCGAGCCCATGACGAACGCGCCCAGCGCCGAGGAGAAGCCCGCGTAGCTGGCCAGCGACACCATGCCGAAACACAGTCCGATAGCCACCAGCAGCAGGATCTCGTCGTTCAGGTATTTGCGCGCCCAGCGCAGGAAGGTCGGGATCACGTAGATGCCCACGAGGAACCACAGGATCAGGAAGAAAAGCAGTTTCGCCAGGCCGAGGAGCATCTCGCCGCCCGCAAACTGGTTGGCCGTGGCGATGGTGGTCAGCAGCACCATCAGGACCACCGCGATAAGGTCTTCCACCACGAGCGTGCCGAACACCAGCGTGGAGTAAGCCTTGTTCTTGAGACCCAAGTCGCTGTAGGCCTTGATGATGATGGTGGTGGACGACATGGACATCAGGCCGCCCAGGAAGATGGCCTCCATGGAGCTCCAGCCCATCGCGTGGCCCACAACGTTGCCCGTAAAGAACATACCCACGCAGACGCAACTGGCCGTAATCAAGGCACTGCTGCCCACCTTGAGCAACTTGCGGAAGCTGAACTCAAGACCCAGCGCAAAGAGCAGGAAGATGATGCCGATTTCGGACCATTGCTCCACGGATTCCTGGCTCGTGATACCGAACAGGCCCAGGTGCGGCCCCACGATGAAGCCGGCGATGATGTAACCCAGGATGAGCGGCTGCTTGAGGGCCTTGGATATGATGGTGAAGAGGCCTGCGGATATCAGGATGAGGGCCAGATCCTTGACCAGGTTCAGTTCTTCGGACATGCTTTCTTGCGGTTCAGTTTCGTTCTCTCAACTTGTAAAGTTAGCAAATAAATCCGTATATTTGTAAGCATATACCGTCTATATGAGAAAATCGCTCCTTTTCCTCTTCCTGTTCCTGCTGGCCGCCGCCCCGCTCGGCGCACAGGATTTCACTGAGTGGCAGGACCCTCATGTGAATGCCATCAACCGCCTTCCCATGCACAGCACCTTCCTGGCCGACGAGGCCCAGATCATCCCGCTGGCAGGGGAATGGAGTTTCCGCTGGGTCCGCAGCGCTGACCAGCACCCGACGGGCTTCTGGCGTACGGATTATGCGGAGCCAGGCTGGAGCAAGATGCGGCTGCCGGGCGTCTGGGAGCTGAACGGATTCGGCGACCCCGTGTACCTGAATGCGGGCTACGCGTGGCAGGGCCGCTACAAGAGCAATCCGCCCATCCCGCCCACCGAAAACAACCATGTGGGCAGCTACCGCAAGTATTTCCAGATTCCGGCGGAGTGGAAGGGACAGCAGATGATCATCCATTTCGGTTCCGTGACCTCGAACATCTATCTGTGGGTCAACGGCAAGTTCGTGGGATACAGCGAAGACAGCAAGCTGGAGTGTGAGTTCGACGTGACGGATTTCCTGCAGCCGGGCAAGCGCAACCTGATCGCCTTCCAGATTTACCGATGGAGCGACGGTACCTACCTGGAAGACCAGGATTTCTTCCGCTTCGCGGGTGTGGCGCGCGACTGCTACATGTACGCACGTCCGATGAAACACATTGAGGACGTGCAGATTACGCCCGATCTCGATGCGGACTACCGCAACGGCACGCTGTCCGTGAACCTGCAGGTATCGGACTACAAACGCACGAATGTCGAACTGCAGCTGCTGGACGCGGAGGGGAACCTGGCTACTGAACCGCTGCAGGCTGAAGGCCTGTTCGTGAGCGGGCGGCTTTACGTGGAAAACCCGCACAAATGGAGCGCGGAGGATCCGTACCTCTATCAGCTGGTGGTACGGCTGCGCGAGGGCAAGAAGCTGCTGCAGACGCTCCGGTTCAACGTGGGCTTCCGCAAGGTGGAGATTAAGGGTTCCGACCTGCTGGTCAACGGGAAGCGGGTGCTGATCAAGGGCGTGAACCGCCACGAACTCGACCCGGATGGCGGCTACGTGGTGTCGCGCGAGCGCATGGAGCAGGACATCCGCATCATGAAGCAGTTCAATATCAACGCCGTGCGCACCTGTCACTATCCCGACGACCCGTACTGGTACGACCTGTGCGACCGCTACGGCATCTACATGGTGGCCGAGGCAAACGTGGAATCGCATGGCATGGGATATGGTGAGCGTACCCTGGCCCGTGATCCGCAGTTCCGGCAGGCGCATCTGGAGCGCAATGAGCGCAACGTCCGCTGCAATTTCAACCATCCTTCGATCATCATCTGGTCGCTGGGCAACGAGGGCGGATACGGGCCCAATTTCGAGGCAGCGTACGAATTGGTGAAGGGGCTTGATCCGAGCCGGCCCGTGCAGTATGAGCGGGCGCTTTATGACGGTGCCACTGACATCTTCTGCCCGATGTATGCCAGCCACGATTACCTGAAGAAATATGCCGCCAATCCGGAGCGTACCAAGCCGCTGATCCAGTGTGAGTACGGTCATGCGATGGGTAATTCGGAGGGCGGTTTCAAGGAATATTGGGATATCTACCGTACCTCGCCGAAACTGCAGGGCGGTTTCATCTGGGACTTCGCGGACCAGTCCATCCACCGGAAGATCCTGGGCAAGCCGTTTTACGCGTATGGAGGTGATTTCAATTTTACGGATCCTTCCGACCAGAATTTCTGCGACAATGGCCTGGTAAGCCCCGACCGGGTTCCCAATCCGCACATGTACGAAGTAGGGTGGTGCTACCAGAATATCTGGTCAACGCTGGCCGCGCCTGGGCAGCTGGAAGTATACAACGAGAACTTCTTCCGCGACCTGTCGGCCTATGGCATGCAGTGGGAACTGCTGCGAAACGGGGACTTGCAGGCGAGCGGCACCATCGATGCGCTGGCAGTTGCTCCGCAGGGTAGGAGTGTGGTTGAAGTACCCTATGGAGATATTGATGGTTCTGCGGAATGGCTATTGAATGTGAGCTACTTCCTAAAAGAATCTGAAGGATTGCTTGAGCAAGGGCATGTGGTGGCGCGGCAGCAGATTCCGCTGTCGGACCATACCTGGACGATGACGCAGCTGACCAGCGCTTCGCGGCCGCGGATCGTCAACAGCGCGCCCCATCAGTTCACGGTGAAAGGCGATCGTTTCGAGATTGACTTCTCGGTCGATGAGGGTACGATCACCCGTTACCGGGTTGGTGGCGTCGACTATCTCAAGCCGGGTACGACCATCCGTCCGAACTTCTGGCGGGCGCCGACCGACAACGACTTTGGTGCTTCGCTCCAGGAAAAGCGGAAGGTCTGGCGTCAGCCGGCGCTGAATTACTACAGCCTCTCGCAATACGACAAGAACCGTTTGCAAGTCATTATCATCGAATACAAGATTGGCGGCACGGACGCGATGGTAAAGATGGAGTACCGCATCAACGACCAGGGTGCCATGGAGATCGTGGAGTCGTTGGTTCCCGGCGAGCGGAAAGACCTGCCCGAACTGTTCCGGTTCGGTGTCCAGATCCAGTTGCCCAAGTCTTACGAGTCGTTGGAGTACTATGGCCGCGGGCCTTTCGAGAACTACATCGACCGCAACAACGCTTCGTTCCTCGGTCGTTGGAACCAGACGGTCTCCGAGCAGTTCTATCCGTATATAAAGCCGCAGGAAACGGGTACGAAAACTGATATCCGCTGGCTGCGGATTGCGAATTCGGTGGGGCACGGGCTGGAGATCGAGGCGGAGGAGCCTTTCTCGGCCTCAGCCTTGCACTATTACGTGGAGACGCTCGACGATGGGGACTTCAAGCACAATCGGCACAGCGAGTTGCTGAAGGAAGACGATGTCACGAACCTGCTGCTCGACTTTCGCCAGTCGGGCGTAGGTTGCGAGGACAGTTGGGGCGCGCTCCCGCTGCCGGAGCACCGGCTTCCGTACGGGCCCTATCGTTTCCATTTCGTCCTTAGGCCTTTCTGATGTCATGAGAGCGGTTATCCAACGAGTGGTTTCGGCCTCGGTGTCCATCGGGGGCACAATAAAATCTGCTATCGGCCAGGGGCTTCTGGTATTGCTGGGGGTAGGGCCGGATGACAGCAGGGAAGACTTGGACTATCTGGTGAAGAAGATCGCTGCGTTGCGTATCTTCGACGACGACGATGGGGTGATGAATCGCAGCGTGGTTGATGTTGGCGGCAAAGTACTTGTAGTGAGCCAGTTTACATTGATGGCTTCGACCAAGAAAGGCAACCGCCCGTCCTACATCCGTGCGGCCGGTCACGAACTGGCTGTCCCGATGTACGAAGCCTTCTGCGCTTCGCTTTCGGAGGCTATCGGCAAGCCTGTCGGTACCGGCGAATTCGGTGCCGAAATGCTCGTCTCCCTCGTCAACGACGGCCCCGTCACCATCATCATCGACTCCAAACAGAAAGACTTCTAGCCTCCGGCGCTGCCTCGCAAAGCTTGCAGGTGTTGTCTCTAAAACCTACGACCCCTCTGGGGTCTATCCCTCCCGTTCACAGAGCCACGGGCGGCTATGGGTTTTAGAGACAACACCTGACGCGCTTGTTTGCGATTCAGCTAAAGGTAGTAAGGATTGTCCTTTAGTCTTGTGCGGGCGCTCGTGATGTAACGACGCTGGAGCGAATTGGCGAAAAAGGAACGTGTGCAATAAAGGGCAGCATCAGCTGCTAGCGGAGACCGGGCAGGGAGGGCATTGCGCAATAGCAAGGTCGGAGCGGCGGGTTTGGGCAGAGCCCAGTAACACAAGAGGAGTTAGCCGTCAAGCGACCGGGTTGGCTTCCTTTTTCGCCATCTGAGCGGAAGCGCGTTACATCGAAGAGCGCCAAGTACAAGACGTCAGAAGAGGATGACTTTTATGTATTCGTGGGTGAGGCCGGACATGCCGCCTTGGGAGTCGGCGATGAGGAGGAGGGTGTGGCGGCCGTCGGTGAGCGTGGGGCCGAGGCACATGCCTTCGTAGTTGGCCAGATTGCCCAGTACGGTGGAGAAGGCAATCAGCGGCGTTTTGGGAAGGATGCGGTCGGTCGGACCGGTGGGATTGACGACGTAGAGTTTGACGAGGGAGAAAGTGTCGCTAAGCGCTTTGAGGACGCTGGCGGGCACATATACTTCACGCTCCAGGATGACCAGACGACCGTCGTCCAGCGCAGCCATGGCCGATATGCCGTGGACATAGGCCCGCGTCCCTTCCGCGCTTCGAAGCGGTTCATCCATCTGATACAGATACTGCCTGGCTGGTTGAAGGTCGGCGCCGAAGCTCTGTAGCCGGTGGATGCGCGGCGTTGCCTCGTCGGCCGGCAGCGGTTGCTCAGTCGTCGTCCAGAAAAGGCCGGTTGTGGCGTTGTAGGTCAGCGGCTCGAAGCCGGCATTGCCGGTTATCTTGTCGCGTTGCATCGTTTCCGGGATGCTCAATTGACGGCCTGAGGGTGTGGCGTCCAACTCATATTCTCGGATGGACTGATCCGATTCGGCTGATACATAGAGCTTTCCGTTGGCATAGGCGATGCCTTCATTGTCGCGGCCCGTGACGGCAGAGAGCCGTGTGGCGTCGGGGATGGAAGTCGAGACCCGTGTGATCTCACCGGTGTTCAGATCAATGTCGATGTAGAAAAAGACGATGCCACCGCCGGTGAGTTTGTCATGGACCACCGCATAACGATTATCGCCCAGCCAGGTAATGCCGGAATACTGACCCGCTTCAATGGCCGGCGATACCTGTGGCAGCGCCGTGGCGGACAGGCGGGCGCCGGCACTCTTGGTCACAGGTTCCTGTTCGACCTCCCGTTGCACCGTTACGCGATCAGTCGTCGTGGACGGGGCGGTATTCGAAGGGGATGACTGCATCCGACGCTGCGCGCCGCAGGCCGTCAGTACGAACGCGACGATAGCTACATAGACAAACCGGTGAAGATGAGCGATTTTCATGATTTCAGACGATAAGAGATGGTGATATGACGGCCGTATTTTTCGTTGAATTCCTTCATCCGCGCCCGGAACAGGCGGCCGTGCGCCGAAGTGTCCTTCCATTGGTTCACAAGGATCTCATAGTGGATCATCTCATGGAGGAGGATGTCCTCCATCACGTCCTCCGGCAGGTCGAAATGCTTGCTGACCCGGATACGGAAATCGGAGTATTCCACCCGGCCGAACAACTTGCGCCGTTTCTTGAAGGCGCATACGCCCAGGCTGCGCTTCGACCGGCCCACTTGCAGGGTGACCGGCGGCAGCGCGCCGTCAAAATAAGCGTTGTTAAACGTTTCGAAACGTTTTTCCAGCCAGGGAAGCGTTACAATCATCCCTCAAAAGTACGAATTAATTCGCGCCTTCGCCGTAAAATCGTTAAATTTGTAGGATAACCAACGCCGCACCCTATGAGCAAAGCCTATATCCTCGCCCTTGACCAAGGGACCACCAGCTCCCGCGCCATCATTTTCAACCACGAAGGCCAGCCTGTCGTCACCTGCCAGAAAGAATTCACGCAATTCTTCCCGAAGCCCGGCTGGGTGGAACACGATCCCATGGAAATCTGGGCGTCGCAACTGGCTGTCCTGGCCGAGGCCGTGGCATCGCTCGGCAGCGAGGCAGACGCAGTCGACGGTATCGGCATCACCAACCAGCGCGAAACGACCATCGTCTGGGACGCCGCTACCGGCCGCCCGGTCCACAACGCCATCGTGTGGCAGGACCGCCGCACAGCATCGTATTGCGACCAGCTGAAAGACAAGGGATTGACGGAGTGGATCCGCGAGAAGACAGGCCTGCTCATCGACGCGTATTTCAGCGCCACGAAGATCAAATGGATCCTGGACAACGTGCCGGGCGTCCGCCAGCGGGCGGAGAAAGGGGAACTGCGTTTTGGCACGGTGGACAGTTGGCTGGTGTGGAACCTCACGGGTGGACAAGTGCATGTGACCGATGTGAGCAATGCTTCCCGCACGTTGCTTTTCAATATCCATACGCTCCAATGGGACAGCGACTTGCTCGAACTTTTCGGGATTCCGGCTTCGATGCTGCCGCGCGTGGCATCGTCGAGTGAGATCTATGGCCGCACCCATTCCTCCATCCTGGGCGGCCGGGTGCCGATCGCCGGCATAGCGGGCGACCAGCAGGCGGCGCTCTTCGGCCAGATGTGCGTGGAGCCCGGCTCGGTGAAAAGCACTTACGGTACCGGCAGTTTCCTGCTGATGAACAGCGGCGCGAAGCCCATGGCCTCGCAGAACAACCTGCTGACCACGGTGGCCTGGAAGATAGGGGACCGCGTGGATTATGCGCTGGAAGGCAGCATCTTTGTGGCCGGCAGCGTGGTGCAGTGGTTGCGCGACGGTTTGGGAATTATCCGTTCATCGGCCGAGGTGGAAGCCCTGGCAGCCAGCGTGCCGGACACGGGCGGCGTCGTGTTTGTGCCGGCGCTGACGGGCCTGGGTGCGCCCTATTGGGACGCTGAAGCCAAGGGTAGTCTCTATGGCATTACCCGGGGAACAACAGCCGCACACATTGCCCGGGCCGCCTTGGAGGGTATCGCCTTCCAGACAATGGATATCGTCGCGGCGATGGAGAAAGATGCCGGCGTTCCGTTGCAGAACCTGAAGGTCGACGGCGGCGCCGCACGCAACAACCTGCTGATGCAGTTCCAGGCCGACCTGCTCGGCGTGAACGTAGTCCGGCCCCGTACGACGGAGACGACCGCCCTGGGCGCCGCCTTCCTCGCCGGCCTGGCCACTGGCGTCTGGTCGGACATTGATGAACTCAAAGATGTCTGGCAGGCTCAACGCCAGTTCCATCCGTCCCTGCCGCCCGCCATCGTTGCTGCCGCCAAGGCCCGTTGGGCCGAAGCTATCAAGCGGACCCTTTCCTGAAGCAACTGCCGTTAGTTGCTGCCGCCGCCGATAAACGCGCGTAGCAGCGACGTCGGCGGGACTTCCTTGTCGTCAACCGGGGTGAAGTAGTGGATGAACTTCAGCAGGCGGTGTGCCTCGCTGTATTCCGGGCAATTCTTAGGTACCGTGCGCAGAATCAGTTCCGCATGCACGTGCAGCACGGCGAATTCCACCAGGTAGGCTGAGTTGAACATCACGTCGGCGTTCTCCTGGTACGGATAGATCCACTGCTCTTCGGCCCGCCGCACGTTGGGCCACTGGTTGATGGTCTCACGGGCTGAGAAGGCACCGCTGTTGTAGTCGCGGATGATGCGGCGGAGCAGGCGGTTGTCGCTGGTAGGCACGGAGTTATGGTCGTCAAGCGCGATGCTGGTGAGTGTCGAGATGAAGATCTTGAAGGTGCTGTCCTTCGGCACCTGCGGGATCAGCTGGGGGTTGAGTGCGTGGATGCCCTCGATGAGCAGCACACGGCCCGGCTTCATCTGGAGATGCTTGCCGTTGTATTCGCGGCGGCCCGTCACGAAATTGAATTCCGGCACGTCCACTACCTCCCCGCGCAGCAGCTTCAGCACGTCCTGCTCCAGGGCGCGGTGGTCCACTGTCTCGAAATTGTCGAAATCATAGCTGCCGTCGGGCAGCTTCGGCGTCTCAATGCGGTTCACGAAATAGTCGTCCGTCGAGAACGAGATGGGCTGCAGGCCGCAGGCCTTGAGCTGCACGCTCAGGCGTCGCGTCACCGTGGTCTTGCCACTGCTGGAAGGCCCCGTGATGAGCACGATGCGCACCGGATGTTCCGGGTCGTTGTAGCGCCGCTCGATCTCCTCGGCCATCTGTACCAGTTTCTTCTCCTGCAGGGCCTCCGAGATCTGGATCAGGTCCTGCGCGCCGCCTTCCAGGCAGATGTGGTTCACGTCGCCCACGTTTCGGAGGTTCATGATCCGGTTCCATTTGAAATCTTCAGAGAACACCTCGAAGGTCTTGGGCTGGTCCACGAACGCTGCCAGCTTTTCGGGGTGGATGCGGTCCGGAACCTGCAGCAGGATGCCTCCGTGGTAGGGGATGATGTCCCATACTTTGATATAGCCCGCAGAGGGCAGCAGGCGGCCATAATAGTAATCTACCGTGTCGCCCAGCATGTAATAGTCCACGTAGGGCTGGCCGCTGGTCTCCAGCAGCCGCACCTTGTCTTCATAACCGTAGCTCCGGAAAATATCGATGGCCTCTTCCAGCCGCACTTCGCGGCGGTGGAACGGGAGGTTCTCGTCGATGATCGCCTGCATCCGTTCCTTGATCGTCCGGATGTCCGCTTCCGTCACCGCACTTTCGTCGGGCTTGTGGAGCTCGCAGAAGTAGCCGTTGGAGATGGGGTGCTTGATTTCCATTTTGGCCTTCGGACAGACGTCCAGCGTGGCCTTGCAGAGAAGGAAGCACAGGGAGCGGCAATACACGCGGCGGGCGCTGGCATCGCGCAGGTCCAGGAACTCGATGTCGCGGTTGTTGTACACGCGGAAGCGCAGGCCCTGCGATACGTTGTTGACCTTGGCCGATACGATGGGATACGGGCGTTCAAATTCGAATTCGGGCAGCATCTCCTCAAGCGTGGTGCCTTCGTTGAAGCGCTTGGAGGTGCGGGTGTTCTTGCAGTAGATGGTAAGCATGGGGCGATAATTATCTATGGGAGTCGATAAATCGGAGGATGTCACGCCAGACTTCTTCCCGGCCGGTCTCGTTGTGGATCTCGTGGCGCATGCCGGGATACAGTTTGTCCGTGACAGTGCGGTATCCGATGCGTTTCATCAGGTCCACGGCTTGCCGGAACTGCTTGTCCGTGCCGCGGCACGGGTCCAGCTCGCCGGAGATGAAATGCACGGGCAGGCCGGGATTGCGGAGCACCCAGCCTTTGACGCTGTAGCAGTCCTGCATCAGGCCCAGCAGGTTGTAAAAGCCATTGGCGGTGAAAACGTATTGGCACAGCGGGTCGGCGTGGTAGGCTTTCAGCGTGTCGGCATTCGAACAGACCCAGGCGGAAGGCCAGCCTTCCTGCTCGAAAGGCTTGTTGTAGGCACCGAATGACATCTTCTGCAGCAGGCCGGGGCGGTAATGCCAGCCGCGGAACTTGCCGAAGCACCAGGCCAGTGCCTTTCCGGCACCCTTGGCGGGATTGTCAACCGGGCAGCCGCAGACCACCAGCGCATCGACCGTGTCGTCGTGCCGCTTGATATAGGAACGCACCGCCATCGAGCCCATGCTGTGACCGAAAAGGATGAGGGGCAGGCCGGGGAATTGCTGGTGGATCCAGTCATTGACCATCCGGATATCGTCCACCAGATTCCGCCATCCTCCCTGATACATATAGCCGAGGTCTTCCGGGCGCTTGACAGAGGCGCCGTGGCCGCGATGGTCGTGGATGACGCACGCATAGCCGTTGGAAGCCAGGAAATTCATCAGTGGTTCATACCGCTCCTTGTGCTCGCACATGCCGTGTACCAGTTGTACGACGGCCTTGGGCTTCCCGCCATCGGGCCTTGCTACCAGTGCGGCCAACATCAGCCCGTCGGCCGAAGCCGCCAGGGAAAATGCTTGGGTTGCCATGGCTTTTATTGGGCCGGAATGACGTAGATCTCTACCCGGCGGTTCTTCGCGCGGCCTTCCTCGGTATCGTTGTCGGCCACCGGCATGTCGAAGGAGAGACCTTTCGAGGTGATGCGGTCGGCCTCGATGCCTTTGGACTGCAGGTACTTGGCTACCACTTCAGCGCGTTGGGCGGAAACGGCCTGGTTGGCTTCGGCGGTGCCGATGTTGTCCGTATGGCCATACACGCGGATCTTGCTTCCGGGAAGGTCGGCGATGGCATTGACCAGTTTGTCGAGCGAGGCTTTGGCGTCGCGGCTGAGCGTGGACTTGTTGAAGTCGAACAGGATGCCGTTTTCAAAGGTGACTTTGAGGGCCACCAGGCCGTCGTCAAGCGTGACGGATTCAACGGTAGCGCCCGTCATGTCGGCGAGGGCGATCACTTTCTGGTCGATGGCAGCCTTGGCTGCTTTTTTGGATGAGCCGCAACCTGCGACGATCAATCCGCACAAAAGGAAGAGGAGAATCTTTTTCATGCTCAAATATACGAAAATTCTCCGGGATTTCAAACCTTCTGCACGGGCCTTTTGTGTAAATTGAAGAAGCGGTTGGGGAGTTCGCTGATGAGGATGATGCCCAGGACGATGGCGATGGAGACCTTGACGGCCATGAAGCCGCTGCCGAGGGCCAGGCGGAGCTGGTCGGTGACCACATAATAGGAGGTCCAGAAGACGCCGGCGCCGGGAACGAGGGGGAAGATGCCGCAGAGCAGGAACACGATGGCGGGGCAGCGGTCGAGCACGGAGGCGTACCGGGCCGAAATCATCACGAGCATGGTGGCGAAGACCGTGGCGGCCGGGGGCGTGAATCCCGCGTAGCGCGCGAGAATCATGTAGAGGATCCAGCCCAGTGCACCGCAGATGCCGCAAAGCACATAGTATTTGCGGGGCACGCCGAAGAGCACCGCGAAGGCAGCAGTACCGATGAACGATGCCACGATCTGCACGGGCATCGCAAAGGTGAAGGGATCTACCGTCATGCCTTTCAGGACGATCATCGAACCGGAGATCAGGCTGTCGCCCACGAAAGCCAGCATCACGCCGGCCGCGATGCAGAAGAACACGAGCAGGGCGTCGAGCAAGCGTGTGGAGCCGGCGATATAGTCTTCATTGGCCAGGTCGCGCACGCCGTTGACGAACGGCACTCCCGGAATCAACGGAATGATGGCGCCGATGATCATGTTGGGCAGGCTCCGGCCAAAACCGATGCGGTGGAAGAGGATGCATAGGCCCGTGACAAAAAGGCCGCCCACGATGTTGCCCACGATCTTGGACATGTGGGGTGCCGTGACATAGAGTACGAAGAGCCATAGCAGGATGCCGCAGACGAACGAGGCGGCGCAGTCGAGCATGCCGCCGCCGAACACGATGCAGAAGCCGGCACTGCCCAGTGCCGAAGCGAGGACTTGTTCCCAGACGGGGTGGGGACGCATGGCGCGGATTTCCTGCAGTTTCTCCCGCGCGCGTCCGAGCGTGTATTTTCCTTCGACGATATCGCGGGACAACTGATTGACGGCCACCACCTTGTCAAGCTGCGTCCCCTTGAAGGGGATGAACTCCACCTTTGCGTACTTACTGCTGGTGGTGAAGATGCCGTTGCTCAGTACGAAGAAACTTTTGGAATCGACGCCATAGTGCGTGGCGATACGCTCCATCGTCTCCTCGACGCGCGATATTTCGGCTCCGTTCTCCAGCAGGATATGTCCTGCCTCAGAGGCGACATCCAGTGCCAGTGCCTGTTGTTCTTCTTGGGTCATTCTGACACAAAGGTACGCATTTTATGTCACATTGTCAGCAAAAAATCCAGTGGCACAATCTTAGTAAAAGAAGGGGACGTCGGCGCGGAAAACCGTGTCGAAACGATTAAAAACGAATAAAAACAAAAGATAAGGAGAAACATAAAATGGGAAAAATCATTGGTATTGACCTTGGAACTACGAACTCTTGCGTAGCGGTCATGGAAGGCAACGAGCCTACCGTCATCATCAACAGCGAAGGCAAGCGCACCACGCCGTCCGTCGTGGCTTTCGCGGAAAACGGAGAGCGTAAGATCGGTGACCCGGCCAAGCGCCAGGCTGTCACCAACCCGCTCAAGACCATCTACTCGATCAAGCGTTTCATGGGCGAGACCTACGACCGCGTGACGAAGGAAGCTGAGCGCGTCAGCTACAAAGTGGTCCGTGGCGATAACAACACCCCGCGTGTCGACATCGATGGCAAACTCTACAGCCCGCAGGAAATCAGCGCCATGATCCTGCAGAAGATGAAGAAGACGGCGGAGGATTACCTCGGCCAGGAAGTCAAAGAAGCCGTCATCACCGTGCCGGCCTACTTCAGCGACTCGCAGCGCCAGGCCACGAAAGAGGCAGGTGAAATCGCCGGTCTCAACGTCAAGCGAATCATCAACGAGCCTACGGCCGCCGCACTGGCCTACGGCCTCGACAAGAAGAGCAAGGATATGAAGGTCGCCGTGTTCGACCTCGGTGGCGGTACGTTCGATATCTCCATCCTGGAGCTCGGTGACGGTGTCTTCGAAGTGAAGTCCACCAACGGTGATACGCACCTGGGCGGTGACGACTTCGACCACAAGATCATCGACTGGCTGGCCGATGAATTCAAGGCCGAGAACGGCATCGACCTGCGCCAGGACCCGATGGCCCTGCAGCGCCTGAAAGAAGCCGCTGAGAAAGCCAAGATCGAGCTGTCGAGCCAGACCACCAGCGAGATCAACCTGCCGTACATCACCGCTGTCGGCGGCGTGCCCAAGCACCTCGTCAAGACGCTGACCCGCGCGAAGTTCGAGCAGCTCTGCGACAGCCTGATCCAGGCCACCATCGAGCCGTGCCGCAAGGCCCTCAAGGATGCTGGCCTCCAGACTTCTGACATCGACGAAGTCCTGCTCGTGGGCGGTTCGACCCGAATCCCTGCCGTGCAGCAGATCGTGGAGAAGTTCTTTGGCAAGACCCCAAGCAAGGGTGTGAACCCCGACGAGGTGGTCGCCGTGGGCGCCGCCATCCAGGGCGGTGTGCTGGCCGGCGACGTGAAGGACGTGCTGCTGCTCGACGTCACCCCGCTTTCCCTCGGTATCGAGACCCTGGGCGGCGTGATGACCAAGCTGATCGACGCGAACACCACGATTCCTACGCGTAAGAGCGAGGTGTTCTCGACCGCGGCCGACAACCAGCCGAGCGTGGAGATCCACGTGCTGCAGGGCGAGCGTTCGATGGCCCGCGACAACAAGACCATCGGCCGCTTCAACCTCGACGGCATCACCCCGGCCCCGCGTGGCGTTCCGCAGATCGAAGTGTCCTTCGACATCGACGCCAACGGTATCCTGAACGTGTCGGCCCGCGACAAGGCTACCGGCAAGGAGCAGAAGATCCGCATCGAGGCTTCGTCCGGCCTGTCCGATGACGAGATCAAGCGGATGCGCGAGGAAGCGAAGGCCAACGAGGCTGCCGACAAGGCGGAGAAGGAGCGCATCGACAAGATCAACGGTGCCGACGCCATGATCTTCCAGACGGAGAAGAACCTGAAGGAATACGGCGACAAGATTCCGGCCGACAAGAAGGGTGCCATCGAGAATGCCCTCGGCATGCTGAAGGAGGCGCACAAGAACCAGAATCTCGCCGACATCGAGCGTGCGACCGAAGCCCTGAACAACGCCTGGCATGCTGCCAGCGAAGACATGGCCCGCGCTGCCCAGCAGGGTCCGCAGAACCCGGGCGCCGGCTTTGACGGCGGCTTCCAGGGCGGCCCGCAGGGTCCGCAGAACGGCGGCTCCGACAACAACGGTCCTGAGGACGTCGACTACGAAGAAGTCAAATAAATTCGTAGGGATGACGATAGAAGGGAGGCAATCGAAAGGTTGTCTCCTTTTTTCGTATCTTTGCATTATGATCTACCGCGAACTGTCAGCAACCGAATTCGACGACTTGCAAAGCCGTATCCTGTACGAAGATAATCATCTGTTAGTCATGAACAAGCGGGTGGGGGAGATCGTCCAGGGCGACAAGACGGGCGACGAGCCGCTGAGCGAGACGCTGAAGGCGTTCATCGCGCAGCGCGACGGCAAGCCCGGCCACGTGTTCATGGGTGTCCCGCACCGGCTCGACCGTCCGGTGAGCGGCATCGCCGTCTTTGCCAAGACGTCGAAATGTCTGGAGCGGCTGAATGCGATGTTCCGCGACGGCGACGTGCACAAGACCTACTGGGCGCTGACCTGCGCCCGTCCCGAGCCGGCCGAAGGCGAGCTCCAGCACTGGCTCTATCGCAACGAGAAACAGAACAAGAGCTACGCCTACGACTACGAAAGGAACGGCACGAAGCTCGCCCGGCTGCGCTACAAAGTCCTGCGCGACACCGACCGCTACCACCTCGTCGAAGTCGAACTCCTGACCGGCCGCCACCACCAGATCCGGTGCCAACTCTCCACGATCGGCTGCCCCATCAAAGGCGACCTCAAATACGGCGCCCCCCGCTCCAACCCCGACGGCGGCATCTCCCTCCACGCCCGCCGCATCACCTTCACCCATCCCGTCAAGAAAGAAGAATTGACCATCGAAGCCCCCGTCGATTGGATCCAATTGCGCTGACGCGCTTGATTGCGATTCAGCTATTAGCCAATCATTGATGCTTAAGGGCTTGTGCTTGATAGCCGCGGGGGATGTCAGATTTTTTGCTATATTTGCAAATTATGGCAGAGAATAGCAATGTTTATGCGCAGCGCGTCGAGGAGATCCGGGGAGTCGGATACGACGCTGTTATCATATCGGGGACGGATCCCCATGGGAGTGAGTACGTTGCACCGCGCTGGAAGCAAGTCGAGTGGGTGAGTGGCTTTACGGGAGAAGCCGGCGATCTCGTCATTACTAAGGATCACGCCGGCCTGTGGACCGACAGCCGCTTCTTCATCCAGTCCGGCCAGCAATTGGCTGGTACCGGCATTGAACTCCATAAGACCCGCGTCCCGGAGGAAGTTTCCATTCCCCAATGGCTTGCCAGCCGCTTCCAACAGAAACCCGTCAAAATCGCCTTTGATGGATTGTGCCAGAGCGTCGGCGCCGTGAATGAGCTTGAAAAGACCCTTCGGGCCAGTTACGGCCTGGGCGGCTATGAACTGGTCGACAAGCCCGATATGCTTGACGAATGGTGGAAAGACCGCCCCGCGATCCCGCATAGCCCCGTCACCTGGCTCGACGACAAGCAGATGGGGGAGAGCCGCAAGGAAAAACTCACCTGGCTGCGCGAGACTATGCAGAAAGAAGGCTGCGGAGCCATGTTCCTGACCGCCCTCGACGAAATCGCCTGGCTGCTCAACGTGCGCGCCACCGACATCGACTATAACCCTTACGTAATCTCATACCTGCTGGTGACCCCGCAGAGCGCCATCTGGTTCGTGCGCAACGTGTCCGAAGTCCCCGAAAACAAGGATGTCATCTGCGCCGATTACACTGTGCTCGAAGACGCCCTCGAAGACCGCAAGGACGAGTGTGGGCGGCTCTTTATCGACCCGTCGACCCTGAACTGGCATACCTACAAACTGCTCAGCAAGTTCTTTTCCGAGAGCGAGATTTGCATGGGTACCTCGCCCGTGATCCTACGCAAGGCCATCAAGAACAAGAAGGAACTGGAAGGCTTCCGCCGCGCCTTCATCGACGATGGTGTAGCTATGGAAACCTTCCTGTACTGGCTCGAAACCTCCGTGAAAGGCGGTGCCCGCGTCACGGAATGGGAAGCTGCCGAGAAACTACGTTCCCTGCGCGAACAAATAGAAGGCTTCCGGGGCGAAAGCTTCGCGACTATCTCCGCTTACGGCCCGAACGCTGCATTGCCCCACTACAGCACGCCGCGCGTAGGCTCCGCCGAGATCAAGCCCCGAGGCCTGTATCTCGTGGATGCCGGCGCCCAGTTCCTCTACGGCACCACCGACACCACCCGCACCATCCCCATGGGCCGCTGCAGCCGGCAGGAAAAAGAAGATTACACGCTGGTCCTCAAGGGTATGATCGCCCTTACGCAGGCCGTGTTCCCTGAAGGGACCGCCGGCTGCCAGATCGACGCCATCGCCCGCCGCCCGCTCTGGGCCACCTTGCGCAACTTCGGCCATGGTACCGGCCACGGCATCGGATTCTACCTGGGCGTGCACGAAGGCCCGCAGAGCATCCGCCAGAACTTCAACCCGCAGCCGCTGCTGCCCGGCATGGTGACCTCCAATGAACCCGGCCTCTACCGCGAAGGCAAGCATGGCATCCGGCACGAGAACGTGGTGCTCTGCCGCGAACACGAGAAGAGCGAATTCGGCCGCTTCCTCAGCTTCGAGACGCTGACCTGCTGCCATATCGACACCTCGATCATCCGTAAGAAACTGCTGACCGAGAGCGAGCGGAACTGGCTGCAAGCCTATAACCGCATCGTGTACCACATCCTCAAACCGCGCCTCGCGCCCGAAGTGGCGAAGTGGCTCAAGAAAAAATGTAGATAAATCATGCAAAATACTCTTATGAAAAAACTTACGACTATTCTCCTACTGCTCTTGGCAGCGACCCCGTTTGTCCGTACGGCCCAGGCGCAGGAGCATGCCTGGATGAAATACATCAAACCCTCGGGCTATTTCCAGGCCGGTTATACCGTGACCAACAGTTTTACCGACCACAACAATATCGACAACGGCAGTTTCTACATCAAGCGCGCCCGTCTGTCCATCTCCGGCGACCTGTTGCAGAGCGACAAGTTCGGCCGGCTCGAATACAAGGTGCAGGCTGACTTGGCCAATTCGCCGAAACTGGTCGACTACTGGTTGAAATATACCATACGGGATGAAATCGGTATCCAGTTCGGACAGTTCAAGACGCCGCTTTCCATCGAGAACTCTGAAGTTGTGCCGCTTAAGCTTGAAATGATTGAATACTCCCTGCTCGTGCAGCGGATGGTGCGCATGAGCACGTCAGACGTATCGGGTATCAGCGCCACGGGCCGCGAGCTGGGACTTCAACTCTATGGCAAGATTGGCAAGATGGCCGACGGCCACCACGTGGTGCGTTACAATGTGGCCGTCTTCAACGGCAACGGTATCAACAAGATGGACGACGACCACCGCAAGGACTTCATGGCCCGCCTGATGGTCTATCCCTTCAAGGACCTGTACGTATCGGGCTACTACATGCGCAGCCTCGGCCCGCACAGCGAGATCGCGCCCGAATACAACGATTACGACTATTTCATCTATGACCGCTATGGCGGAGGTGTCTCTTATAATGGCAAACATGCTTGGGCCAGGGCCGAATACATGGCGGGACACACATTTGGCTGGCGAAACGAGGGCGCGTATGTGACGGCCGGATACAAGATCCTGCCCAATCTGGGCGTAGGTGCGCGTGTCGACTATTTTACCACCAACTCCCGTGAAAAAGGGTACGCGCAGCTGTACTATTCGGGTGCCGTGAACTGGAGTCCCTTCAAGTGGTTGCGCCTCCAGCTCAACTACACCTGTCAGCAGCAGCCCGGACTCAACTATCCGCTGCACTGCATCAATTTCCTGTCGTCGATCTCCCTGTAGCGACTATTCGGAACCGGGATGAAACGCATCGCCTCCATCGACATCATGCGGGCGTTGACGATGCTCATGATGATCTTCGTCAACGACTTCGCCGGCATGGGCGGGCTGCCGCACTGGCTGCACCATGCTGCGACAGAGGAGGACATGCTGGGCTTCTCCGACCTGGTCTTTCCGGCCTTCCTCTTCTGCGTCGGCCTGTCGATCCCTTTCGCTGTAGGCGCCCGCTACCAGAAGGGTGACAATGCCTTGCAGGTGCTGGGGCATGTGTGTCTCCGCACGCTGGCCCTTGTCGTTATGGGCATCTTCTCGATGAACATGGGCGGTGTGGAAGGCGGCCTGTCGCGCCCTGTCTTCACCCTGCTGGTCATCTGCGGCTATTTCCTGATATGGAATGTGTATCCCCGCGGTCATGACGGCCGCTACCCGGTGTGGGTCCGGGTCCTGCAAGGGTTGGGCGTGGCGCTGCTCATCGCCCTGGTGGTGTACAAGGATGTGCACGGAATGCCCTTCCGACACGGCTGGTGGGGGATTCTGGGCTTGATCGGCTGGGCCTATCTGCCCTGTGCGCTGGCCTATGTCGCGCTGCGGGGTGATTTCCGGAAGCTTTGGGGATTCTGGCTGTTGATCGAGCTGCTCTGTGTGCTGAACGCCGTACCGGCTATTCCGAAAGACTGGTCGAGCCGCGCCGTGATCCTGGGCTTCTGGCCCGGCGGCTGGACGCATCCGCTGATCTGCGCCACGGGAATGATGACGACGATGCATCTGATCCAGTGCGAAGGCCAGGTCCGGAAATGGATGAAATCCTGCCTGGCGTTGGCCGGGTCGATGCTGGTACTCGGCCTGGTGTGCCATCGGGTGTGGATCATCTCGAAGAACCTGGCCACGCCTACGTGGGCCTTCTTCTGCCTGGCCATCTTCATCGCCCTGTTCGGCCTCCTGCACTGGATTGCGGACGTCAAGGGCCGTACCCGCTGGACCCGTCCCATCTCACCCGCAGGTACTGCCACGCTGACCTGCTACATGATGCCCTCCATCTGGTACGCCTTCCAGCAACTGGCTGGCTTTCAATGGCCTTCCGTCCTTACATACGGAATCCCAGGACTCCTGAAAGCCCTGGGATTCGCCTTTCTGATGATCGGCTTCACCTGGCTCTTCACCAGGATCCACCTGAAACTCAAGATT
>Ga0265301_10000668_pt1 | contig 47550 bp, 51 predicted proteins | sample AusTroGonzalo_MG_2_FD_193488 | JGI IMG/M metagenome (GOLD analysis project Ga0265301, IMG submission 193488) | Bovine rumen microbial communities from tropical cattle in Woodstock, Queensland, Australia - Gonzalo_04 | ecosystem: Host-associated > Mammals > Digestive system > Stomach > Rumen ...
GGTTGCTCCTCAATCGTCGCTCGTCCGCCTCGATCTCGAAAAAATATTTCAAAAAACTATTTTTTCGCCTCATCTTTAGGGCGTAAAAAAGTCCCGTTCTCTCAAACGGGACTGCAAAGGTAGGAATTATTTTTTACCTGACAAATTTTTTCAGCAAAAAATTACAAAAATTTTATGCTTTTGTCGCGGCGTCCTTCGGCGCATCGAGGGCTTGATAAACGGAGTTGTTTGATTTATACTCCGGCACGAGCTGTTTCATCTTCCGGACGGTCTCCATATTGTCAAAGCGTTTGGCGGTCTCCACGAGCTCGTCGATCTCCCGGCTGACCTCATCGAAATCGTACTCGCGCACCTGCGCGATGCGGATCTTCTCGTGGAAGGTCGGCTTGGTCCCCTCCATTTCGTTGAGCACCTCCTCGTAGAGCTTCTCGCCCTCCCGCAGGCCAGTATACTCGATTTTGACCCCCTTCGCGTTCGACAGGGCGATCATTCGTTTGGCCAGGTCGGCAATCCGGACCGGCGCGCCCATATCGAAGACGAAGATTTCGCCGCCATTGCCCTTCGTTCCGGCCTCGAGCACGAGCTTGCAGGCCTCGGGAATTAGCATAAAGAAGCGGACGATCCGTTCATCGGTAACCGTAACGGGGCCACCCCGCTTGATCTGTTCTTTAAACAAAGGAATCACGCTGCCGTTCGAGCCGAGCACATTGCCGAAGCGGGTCGTAACGAATTGCGTATATTCGACCTTCCTCCCGCCGGTGCGCTGCTGGTCCATCGCCTCCATCTTGAGGTGCCGGTCCAGACTCTGCACATAGATCTCGCAGAGGCGCTTGCTGCAGCCCATCACGTTGGTCGGATTGACGGCCTTGTCCGTCGAAATCATCACGAACTTGCGGACGCCGTACTTGGCGCTCATATCGGCGATGACCTTCGTGCCATAGACATTGTTCAGGATCGCCTCGCTCGGGTTGTCCTCCATCATCGGGACGTGCTTGTAGGCCGCGGCGTGGAACACGAATTCAGGACGGAAGTCACTGAATATAAATTCCATACGGGTGCGGCGGCTGATGCTCGTCACGACCACCTCGCAGGGAACGTCGGGGAATTCGCGGGCCATCATCAGGCGCACGTCGTGTTGCGGCGTTTCGGCCTGGTCAATGAGCATCATCTTCTGCGGCTTGAACTGCGCGACCTGGCGGACGATCTCCAAACCGATCGAGCCCGCGGAGCCGGTAATCAGCACCCGGCGGCCCTGCAGGAGCTCGCCGACGGATTTCATATCAACGCGGATCTCGGAGCGCGGCAGCAGGTCCTCGACGGACACCTCCCTCAGCTGCATATTCTGCATCTCGTCCGGATCCTGGACGAGGGCTCCGTCCTTGACGCTGGCTTCCTTCGCATCGTGGGCCATAAAGATCTTGCAGCCCGCGGCGATCAGTTCATCCTGGAGCTTCTGGTTCTCGCGGAATTCGTTCTCCCGGTAAGGGCTGACGACGATGCCGCCGATACGCTCGCGACGGACGATATCGATCAGATTGTCGTCCACGGAATACACCCGCACGCCGAGGAGCTTCATATTCGTAATTCGCGTCTCGTGCGAGATGAAACCACGCAGCACGAACTGCGGCGGATTCTGCGAACGGATGTTCTTCGCGATGCCGATGCCGCCGGTCAGGGCGCCGTAGATCAGCACGCGAAGCGCCTGCGCATCGGAATTGGCGGCATCATACAGCAGTTTGACGATGATGCGGGCCGCCCACTTCAGCAGGACAGCAAACATAAAGCCCATCAGCGTCTCGATCGGGGAAAGGGCGGAAAGGAGCCCGATGCCCTGCCAGACGGCGATGAACGAGGAGAGGAGGGCCAGGCCCAGCGTTATGGCATCTGCGTAAATGAGTTTCAGCAGGTCGATGAAGCTGCTGTAGCGAAGAACGCCGGAGTAGGTGCGGAAGATCCGGGCGCCGGCAAAGCTCAGAACGGCATACATCAAGGCCGTAAAAATCAGCGGGTAACGGTTATCGTATGCAATCCGTGTATCATTGGACAGCCAATAGGCAAATACGGTGGAAAGGAACACGATACCCGCATCGGCGAGCAAGATCACCCAGTACGGCAGCACCTTTTTGCTGAAGTACCAGCTCGAAACTTTCTTGATAAGGTCCATTTTTTCTCCTCTGTTTCGGAGTCGTTTTCCGAAAGCGTGGATTGCAAATATACGCAATCCGGCTGAAAAAAAGATACTACTCGGCCGAAAATTCGCGGATCCGCTGCTCCTCGCTCCGGCGGCAGACCAGAATCTGCCCGCCCTTTTCGCTGACGATATAGCCCTCCAGCCCCTGCAGGACGACCTTTTTCGCATCTTCGGCGTGGACGACGCAGTCGCGGCATTCGTAGAGCCGGACCTCCCCTACTGCGGCGTTGCCATCCTCGTCCTTCTGCAGCTTATCGTGGAGCGAAGCCCAGTTGCCGAGGTCGCTCCAGCCGAAGTCGGCCGGATGGGTAAACACGAGCCGGTCCGACGCCGCGGGCTCCATCACCGCGAAGTCGATGGAGATCTTCTCGCACTGCGGGAAAATGCCCGCCACGTCGCCCGTCGCCATCATCCGGTCCATATCCGCCGCGATCCCCGGCTTGTATTTCCGGATGCAGGCAGAGATGGTATCGAGCTTCCAAACGAAGATGCCGGCGTTCCAGAGGTAGTTCCCCGCCTCGAGGTATTGCGCCGCCGTTTCGTGGTCAGGCTTCTCCTTGAAGGCCTTCACGGGGCAGATTTCGCCTTCGGTGGCGTGGAGCGCCTCAACGTAGCCGTAGCCGGTCTCGGGGCGCGAGGGCTTGATGCCGAGGGTGACGATCGCGTTGTGGCTGTCGGTGAAATCCAGCGCGTTCTGGATCACCCGGCGGAACTCCACAGGGTCCATCACGACGGCGTCGGCCGGGGTCACGACCACGTTGGCCGCGGGGGCCTCCTCCCGGATGCGCCAGCAGGCCCAGGCGATGCAGGGGGCTGTATTGCGGGCGGCGGGCTCGGCAAGGATGTGCGAAGCGGGGATGTCGGGCAGCTGCTCCCGCACGATGTCGACGTACTTCGCGTTGGTCACCACCCAGAAATTCTGCATCGGGCAGATGCCTTTGAACCGGTCGACGGTCAGCTGGATCAGCGAGCGACCGCAGCCCAGAATATCGATAAACTGCTTCGGATACTCCGGTGTACTCAGCGGCCAGAAGCGGCTCCCTACGCCGCCCGCCATAATGACGATGTGATTATGTTTCATTGGGATTTAAAATTTCTTGCCAAAGATAATATTCAGGAAGGTAAGGCCCAGGATCTTCAGGTCGAACCACCAGGAGCAGTTCCCCAGGTAATACAGGTCCAGCTCGAGACGACGCATCATCTTTTTCATCGTATCCGTGTAGCCGTTGTAGAGCGTCGCATAGGAGGTAACGCCGGGGCGGATCTGATAGAGGAAAGCATAGCGCGGGTCCTCCTTCATAATCCGGTCGATATAGAACTTGCGTTCGGGCCGGTAGCCGATAAACGCCATATCGCCATTGAACACATTCCAGAGCTGCGGGAGCTCGTCCAGATGGTGCCGCCGGAGGAAACGTCCCACCTTGGTCAGGCGGGAGTCGGCGGCTCCCTGCGCGTGGCTGAGGGCGGGGCCATCCTTTTCGGCATCCAGACGCATCGTACGGAACTTATATATATAAAAAGGACGTCCGAAGCGGCCGATCCGCTCCTGCTTGAACAGGGCCGGGCCGCCGTCATCCAGCTTGATCAGCAGCCAGCTCAGCAGGAAGAGCGGCGAGAAGACGATCAGGCAAAGGAAAGAGACCACCAGATCAAAGATGCGTTTGCCGGCGCGCTCAAAAGCGTTCATCCCGTCCGGGATATAATCGGCGTTACTGGCCATCCGCATCTTCTCGGGAAGCTCCAGCGAGCCGTAGGTTTCCACCTTGCGCCGGAGCGTCTCGCGCGGGACGTTGTTGTACCACGAATCTTCGCCATAGGTCATCTCCCATTCCTTGTGGAACCCCGTCGTCTCGTAGCGATGGATAAAGAAATGGATGACCAGCTGGATGGCGACCCAGAGGAGAATATCCATCAGCAGCAGGATGTTCGCATTCCAATGCGAGAGGACGCCATAGGCGTTCATCTCCACGAACAGGCCGATGAGCAGGACGATGGTCAGCGGGATCAGCCGGGGCGGCATACCCGTTCGGACGAGCAGGTGGTTCAGCTGGTTCCGGTCCGGCCGGTCCAGGAACCGTCTTTCGCGGACACGGCTGCGGATCACGCGGAGGATGTCAATCAGCGGGACGAAGAGGGCACCGAGACAGATCATCAGCATCCCGTCCGGCATATAGGTACTCCGAGTCAGAGCGATGGCCAGATAGCTGATGATGTAACCGAGAATGAGCGTTCCGGACCGGCCCATAATCGTATTGCGCCACGATTTCGACAACAGGGAATAGAGGCAGAAGGGCAGCGAGACGCCCAGCGCGGCGGCGGAAACGAAGCTGATCAGGACGGATTGATATACGACGCTGAACACGAGGAAAACGAGGAGCAGGATGCTGCCCACGCCGCTGCTCAAGCCGTCGATACCGTCGAGCAGGCTGAACGTCGCGATGATGTAAAACACCAGGAGAACCGTCAGCGGCATCCCTATATAGGCCGACAATTCCGTAATGCCGAAAAGGCCGTGCAGGTTGTTGATCCAGAGTCCTGTAGCGGGAAACATCACGGCCGCAAGCAGAATGGCCACCGCCTTGACCTGACCGGTCGTCCCGTTCAGGTCGTTTTTCAAGCCCACGAGAAACAGCATCGATCCGCCCACGATGAGCTGCATAATACGCATTGCGGCGGGCTCAACCTCACTGCGGAGCTCCGTCATATGCAGGGCATAGGGCAAGGCGATGCTGAGGCAAAGGGCGATGAGGATGATCGGGAACATCGAGATGCCCCCGACCTTCAGGGCATCCTTGATGTCATCCTTGCTGTGGGGCAGGAAAACCTGAGACCCCGAAGCCACCAGCCGCATATGCGGAATGACGACCAGACCGAGCGCCAGCGAGATGAAAAACGGAGTGAGTTTTATGATTAAAGAAAGATCCATAGTCTGTTAACGAGCGGAATGGAGCAGCCGACAGCTGTCCCGTTTTACTTTCAACTTTTTATAGGTATAAGCCGGCATAAAGCGGAAAAAGAACAAGATCCAGGACTTGAGCCGGGAATAACCGAAGACGCTTTGATATACGGCCACATTATACTTGACCAGCCCGAATTTGTAGCGGGAAAGCGATTCTTTCTTGTTCGTCCGGTAGTAAGCCAGCGGTTCCGTGATGCAGCCGCAGGAGACGGAAGTCTCTTTCAGGATGGTCAGGAACAAGGCCCAGTCCTGCCGTTTGCGCATCAGCGGGAAAAGGAACTTGCGTCCCAGCTTCCGGACATCATAGATGGCAGTAAGGCAGCCGATCTTGTTATCCCGTTTCATCTGTTTTAGCGTAAGACGATCCGGAGAATGGACAACGCCCGTCACCTCCCCTGCCTCATCGCAGAGGAAATAGGACGCGCTGCACAGGGCGCAGTCGTGCGCCTCCATATACCGGATCTGCTTTTCGAGCTTTTCGGGGATCCAGAGATCGTCGCTGTCGCAGAAAGCGATGTAGTTGCCACTGGCCCGCTCGATGCCATTGTTGCGGGCGACGGCAGGACCGCCGTTCTGCGGCAGATAGTCGACTTTGACGCGCGGGTCTTTTTCGGCCAGGGCTTTCAGCAGCTCCCGAGTGCCGTCCGAAGAGCCGTCGTCCGTGATGAGCAGTTCCAGATTCCGGTACGTCTGGCCCAGGATACTTTCTACGCTGGCCGTGAGGAAGCGGCTGCTGTTGTGCGCAGGCATTATGACCGATACCAATTCTCCGTACATATCACTTTTTCTTAAGTTTGCCGCACACACTGTCCCAAACTTTGGGCAGCATTCGACGGAGGAGAAAAAACGGCGCCGGTTTCAGCCCGTGATCCCGGAAGGCGCGGAGAATGCTCTTGTTGCCGCGGATGATATTGCGAAGACTCCCGGTGCTCTCCCCGCCCATACGCATCTTAACGAAATAGCGCGGGATATAGCGGCCGGCAGCCTGGCCGACCTCAAGGAAACGCAGCATCAGTTCAAAATCAGCCGAAACGGCGTAGCCCGTATTGAATACGCCATATTGCGTAAAGCACGCCCGGCGGGCATAGAAGCTGGGGTGGGCCGGATGCCAGCCTTTGAGGAATGCGCCTTTTTTGTATGGCGAGCCCTTCCAGGTACGCACCACCCGGGTCGGGTCGTCGGCCCGGACGAATTGAAGGTCGCCGAAAACGCAATCCACCGCCTCGTCCTCCATTACCCGGTTGATATCCTCCAGGACACGGGCATCGTAGTAGAAATCGTCCGAGTTCAGGATCCCGATGACATCGCCCGTCGCGCGGGCAATGCCCCGGTTCATCGCATCGTAGAGTCCCTCATCTTTTTCGGAGAAGATGCGCAGGCGCCCGTCGCACTGCGACTCGTATTCGCGCACGATCTTCAGCGTGTCATCCTGCGACAGGCCATCCTCGATGATGAGCTCCCAGTCCCGGTGCGTCTGGGACAGGACACTCTCGAGCGTGTCGCGCACGGTCGCCGCGCTGTTATAGGTTGCCGTTATGATGGAGATTTTCATAGCAAATGAGAACTACATTCCCCATAGGGATTTCAATTGAGGCCAGATCTTTCCCAGCGTGTAGGCATGGAGGACTTTTTCCCGGGCCATAGCCGCCAGGCGCTGCCGCTTGGCGTCGTCGGCATACAGCGTGTTGAGGGCGCGCGTAACTTCATCGGCCTTTTCGGGGGGATAGCAGATGCCGGCCGTTCCGTCCTCGCAGGAGAGCATCTCCGGGATGGCCCCGACGTTGGAAGTCGCAACGGCACATCCGCAGGCCATCGCCTCCAGGATGACATTCGGGAAAGCTTCGGTGTAGCTCGGGAAGACAAACGTCTCGGCCCGGAGCATTTCTCCGATGATTTCGTCGTGCGGGATCTCCCCTACCACGGTCATCCAGTCTCCGTTCTCCCGCACTTTGGCCAGAGCGCAAAGCTTTTCTTTCATCTCGGCCGAGCACTTCCCTACGATCCGCAGGGTCAGCCCGGGCACCCGGCAGCAACCTTCGACCAACTCAGCCACGCCTTTGGTCGGCACGACGTGGCCGACAAACAAGGCCGAGCGAGGCTGACGGACGATCTTTGTCTCCAAACGCGTCATCTCCTGCAAAAAAGAATTCGAAATAAGATTGGGAATAAACACGATGTTCTTATAACCCAAGTTTGACAGTGCTTTAAATGAGGCGCCGTCTATGATGATGGCCGTATCGACCATCTTCAGCAGTTTGGTGAGCAGTTTGTATTCGAATCCCTTTTGATTAACGATGGCGGGGACTCTTCCGAACCGGAAATGGACGATACTCCGAAGACCTCTTCTATGAGCCGCGTAGGTAAGTACGATATCTTTAAGGAAGGAAATATGACCGCTGGTGCATATATGCACGACGTCCGGCTTTTCTGTTTTCATCGCACGGATGGCATTCCGCACACACTTGCCGACTTCTTTAATGCCGGAGTAATAACGCTTGAAGCCCCCAACAGTATACTCCTCGATGTGAGTATGGCGATCGAATGAAACAGGAACGATACTGACGCTATTATCACACTCCTTATTGTAGGCCAGGATAATGCGAGCCCAGTTACCGATGCCGCTGCTAACAACATCGGGAGAATCCAGATAGGGTGTGCACAGAAGGACTTTCATTTGCCCGCTAGTTTTCAATAAGCTTTAGATATGCATTCAAAAATGCTTCTTTGGATAGTTTTTGTTCGGCCAACTTCCTGCTCTGATGACCATACGCCCGATATGCCTCATCGCTCAATGAGAACAAGCGTTCAAAAGCAGCAACGATGCTGTTTGTGTCTTTAGGGTTAAAAAGGAAACCATTCTCTCCCTCGATAACATATCTTGAATTGTCACACACATCGCTGCAAGCCACCGGAAGGCCGCAAGCCATCGCCTCGCAAATCACATTGGGTGTTCCTTCATAAAAGGATGGCAGACAGAAGCAATCAGCATTCTGATAGCATTCTTTTATTTGCGTTGTTTTGTTTTTTAGCTCAATACACTCGCCAACGCCAAGACGTTCAATCCTATCGAGGCATTGGTCGTAATAGGCTTGGTATTGTTCATTCCGTCCATACCAACTGATATGAAATCGAATGCCTTTCTCTTTCATTGACGCGACAGCATCTATTACGCCCAGCGTGTTTTTAAGTGGTCTAATGGTAGCAGCAATCATAACCTCCGGTATTGTACGCCTTTGTCGATTCAGAATAGGGAGATAATACTCCAGATCAACGAAATTGGGTACAGTCACGACCGTAGACGAGAGAAATGGAAAAGTGGTTTTGATATACTTTTCCTGTGAGTACGCATTAGGAACCACGTAATCGGCCACCCTGAAGAGATTAAAGCGAATTCTTTCCTTAAGCCCGGTATGTTGGGTAGTACTTCTTTCCGAAACAATCAGTTTAAAACGATGATTGAACAACCGTGCAATACAAGCACAACTAGACGGCGTTTCAAGATACGAAATCACGACATCAGGGTGAATCCTACGGATAAAACGAGCGATATACCAAGGCCGCGTTGCAACGCTTCCCGCTTTTTTTATGCAAACATATTGTATCCCGTGAGAAGACAAATCCTCCTGATAGAAACACTGGTCGAAATAGGTGGCAAGGATAACTTCATACCCATTCTCCTTCAGACACTTGGCCAGCCCAAGCATTTGCCGCTGTGCTCCACCGGCACCCAGGTAATCGATTAAACAGAGAATTCTCTTCATCGCCATATCGAAGATATAAGAAACGCGTTTTATTATGCTAATAGACAATCCACTATCCAAGCTTCAGGATTAAAAGGACCTTCGTGCCATTGCATATCTTTTGTCCAATAGCCAACGCATTTGTCGTAAGGGGCAACGGCAAATGCGTAGCTTAACTCAACGATGAGAGGCTTACCATCTTTAAAGACAAAGTCAATGGCGACACACTGTGTTTTCAGTTTTTCTTCCAGCTCAAAGGAACACCGTACACAATCTTCACGAAGTTCACTTCTGGCATAAAGAATCTTTCCGCTTCCAGAAGCTCTAAAATCATTCTCTCGTACTATCCGTTTTATCGCAAACGCTTTTCCGTCAATGACAATCACGCGGATGTCATACGAATTGTTTGGAATGAAGTCTTGAAAATAAACATACCCTTTCTCACGGGAATGCATTTTTGCGTATTCGGTAGGCAGGAACAACCGGGCGAAGCCTTTCATAACACCCATAAAAGTATCATTCCCATTTCTCCACTTGTTATACCTTTCAAGGAAATAGCCGCTTCGGTTAAATTGTGATAAACCCTTCCCAAAGGCTTTATTTACAAATCGGCGAGCTTCGTTTGCCGTATGTGCCAGTTTAACATTGGCAGAGCCGGCTCCACCTCGTAGTTTAAAGACCTTGGGGAATGACGTCTGTTCAATCCAAGTTAAAGCTTCCTCTTTTGTATAAAAAACATATGATTGGACCATCGGTAGTCCCGCTGCTTCCAGAAGATATTTCTGTCCCACTTTGTCATCGAAATGCCAACAAGTACGCCAATCAGGGAAAACTTTTTTACCCGCCTCTTCCAGAGAGTAAAGAAGTTGCTTCGCAAAAAGGACATCCCTATAGTCTCCATGATGGTGATGAAACATAAACGCATCACAATCAGATACCTGATCAACAATATCAGAATTGTAGGCATTAACTATTTTATAGTCAATCCCCTTTTCTTTACAATACGCTATCCAACGGTCTGAAAAAGAACCAGGACGGTTATGGATGGCTATTTTCATTTCGTTTGTGTTTTAAGCATTAATCTCGTCAAATACTCGCCCAGGGTGTTACTCCATACACGATAATCAAAACAAGTATGGCACAACTCACGCCCGGCTTCCCCAATAGCCCTTGCTTCACCCTGATTCTCGAATACGTGCACAATCCTATCAGCTAACGCATTTGTATCCTCTGGTTCAATGATATACGCGTTTTCTCCATTCTTTAGCCACTTGGCGGCTTCGCCCCAATTCGTAGTAATCAGTGGCTTACCGGCAGCCAGATACTCTCCAACCTTGGTTGAAAAGCCGTAAAAGTCCTGCTGCGATTTAGGTCGATTACTAATGACCAGCGATGCCTTGCTTAAATACGCCCTTATCTGTTCTTGATAAAGATAACCGACAAACTCGATTGAATCGCCCAAATTGAACCTTCTTATCAATTCACGAATCTCTTGGGCTTGAGGTGATGCATCAATATGACCTGTTAAAATATATTTGATAGGGAACTGCAACTTCTGTCTTGCCATACCAAACGCTTCGATCATCCCCAAGATGCCATCTTTTTGTTCAGATAAGGTACCGGCGTGAAAGATATACGGCATGGGAGCCAAAGCGGATTCGTTTTGAAGATTAAACCGCTCAAAGTCAACCAGGATGGGAATCTTCTGTATCACGCATTGAGGAGAACAATACTGCTTGGCCACATCGGTCAGGGCATCCGAAATGGCAAGAACGCCGTCATCTCGCGGGAAAAGACACCTAAAGGCGTATTCACGTTGTTTGACAGCCTTCTTTGATTCCTTCCCCGTTCCAAAAGGATACTCATTTAATTCGCTAACACAGAGCCCCCCCCTCTTATGAACCATCCGAATCATCATATCTTTGAGACGATTCTCCCCCCCAATAAACTCGTATAGGACGTCTCCGGATTGGATGTTCTTTTTCAAATAACCAAGGAGAGCCACGCGTAGCCATAGCGACTGAAGGCGCGCCAGCCATTGGTTTTTTGGCCTTTGGGAAGAGCCGCCTATATATTCGTATGGAATACCGTCAAAGACACCGATACCCGGAATCGAATGGTCCGTGTAGGTCCTGCTGAAAATAATGACACGACAATCCACACCCGTAGCATTCAATGCCTTGGCAAGACAAATAATCCGGTTCGTTGCTGCCATACCATTGGGGAATGGCTGCTTTGTCACAATAAAGACTTTCATTCAAACAGACTTTTCATCGTGTCTATCGGCTCGGCATTATCAAGCACCAATGGACTATGGTTTCTTTTCATCCGCTCACGCATCTCTTCATCGCCATACAAGCGCAGAATGGCATCGGGAAGCCCCTCCAAGGGAGTAATTATCCCTGTCTCCCCATCATTTATGAATTCATAGGCAGAGCCAAAATCTGTAGACACAATCGGAACACGCAGGATCTTCGCTTCGTTGAAAATCATTGGGCAAGCTTCCGATTTCGATAGTGTAACCAACAGGTTTGCCGCTTTCAGATAAGGATACGGATTGGGCTTCCCGCCAAGATAGATGACATTCTCCTGGATTCCATTGCTTTGGATGGCATCCGTCAGTCGCTGCAATTCCGAAGGAATGCCGGCACTTCCCAGGATATACCAACGGAAATCAAGACCCGCCTTTTTCAATTGGGCTGCGATCTCCGGAATCAGATAAAAGCGCTTCACATCGTGAACTCGGCCCAAAGAAATCAGGGTGAAGTGAGATGTGTCATATCTGGAATCATCAATCGGCGCCTTTGACCTCTCTATGACACGCTCAGCATCGAAAATGTTGTGGATAGCAAAAGTCTTTTCTGCTAATGCGGGATAGCGGCCTACAAAGCCTTGGCGTGTGAATTGTGATACACAAACCACCTTCTCAAAACGGTTGTATAAACCCATTTCATCCGTTTCTTCTCCGTATGTATTCGCATAGTCGCAATGAATCCAAGCTATCTTCCGTGGACAAGAAAAATAACTAGCAACTCGGGTTGCGAGTCCCTCCTGAAAGCCGACGACTACATCATATTGCTTCTTCCTTTCTATCTCCCGGATGGTTTTTCGGACAACCCATCCCTCCAGTTTAGCGCTCCATCCTCGAACCTGTTTCAGCAACTTAATCCAAAGATACTTTGCTTTCTCCTTCGTTTGAAACCGCGAGAAGTCGCCATAATAGGCTGTGGTAAGACCATTCAAGCCGATCTCAAGCGATGCGACGGGATACAAGTCATAGCCTAGCCGTGTGACAGCGAACACATCCATATCATAGACTTCAGCAAGCTCGCTATTCAAAATACTGGCAAGGGCAGCCGTAGTGCCGCCCAAACTGATACCAGGTATGATAAACAATATCTTAGTCTTCTTCATTGTTTATGCTATCTTGAGAAGCCGCAAGAGTCTGACTATCTCGAGCTTGAATAATGATATAAAAGAAAAGTCCCCAATAGACAAAACTGCCGTTAGCCAAGGGCTCAATCGTCATACTGCACATCAACAAATAAACCAGCAGGGAAATGATCTGAGGCCGTTCTTCTTTTTTACAGATTCTTAACGGATAAGTTATTACACTATATAAAAGAGCCAAACCCACAATCCCATAATAGATGAGGATGGAAAGATAATCATTATGGGTGGAAAGGGCCTTCACCGTCTGTCCCAGATAATCTCCCAATTGGGTTCCTTCACTCTGTCCGACGCCTAAGAACCAACTGATCGGATTCTCCAAAGCCAGGAAAGCACGGAGTTTAGAATACCAGATTTCGGTTCTATGTGTACCCGTTCCATCTTCAGCCTCAATACGCGCCACAAAAAAATCTGTGTACTGATTGGTGTACAAGAATACAATGAATACCGCAGCCAATAGAATGGCGACCACTTTTGTTCGTCTTTTCGTCTTTGAGAGAACAAATAGCGCCGCAACCGACAGAATCACAGATATAATGGCACCACGGGAGGCCAAAGTCAACATCGCAACCGTAGAACCGAAAACAGTTAAAACTAAGATAAAAGCGTAAAGAGCTTTATTGTCACCCTTGAATAGATCCCTGACGGCGATAACGAGTCCCATACCCAGAATGGCACTCAAATAATTCGGATCACTCCACACCTTCTGCTCCATTTCATCCAGTTTGTTGTAGCTGTTAATTTCCGCCTCCGGGCAAAACAGCACCCAATAACAAATCGCCAACGAAATCAGAATGAAGGATATAGGTAGGATTTGGATACCCTCATTAACGTTCTGACCTTCCAAGCATAGAAAAAAGAGGATGAAAATGAAAAAGACAATGGACATATCCGACAATTCACCCTGCAAGGCAATGTCGTTAAGCGCCACATACACAAGAGCCATCGGAAATAGCGGATGAATCTCTGTATGATACTCTCGGCGAGATAAGGTCAATATGGCGAACGCTAAGGCAAGAACGACATAATAGATCAAATCCGTCGGCATAAGGGGATAGGCAAATGTGTTGTCGGCTATGCCAAAAGCACAAATGATAATGGCGGGGAACCACTCTGTTCTTTTCACTAACGGGATGACCAAAGCCGCCAAGTACGCCAAACGGACAAGCATACTGGGCGAGCTGTCCATATTGGTATACAATACCAACGCAAGTATGATTGCGAGGTAATATATGTATATGAACTTTTTAGCCATCTTTAATCAATGTCAGTTGAACAGGGGAATTTCCTACTTTTTATGCCGGCGAAGATAATTGTGTACAATCACTTTCTCAGAAGCGTTCAAAAATACAAAATACAACAAGAATAACGTAACCGCCAAACTGGCTATACTCACCAACAACAAGCGTATGAGCGAGTCGTCCATCCAACAGGTTATGGCGAACGGCAGCAAAGGGACAAGGACCGTCATCGCCATACAAGGCAATACCGTCCTTCTCACATACTCGGCATAGCTAAATGGGAACACCTTATGCATTACCAAAAGACATACGATTTGGCAAAGGACCGAAACAATGATCGTTAATAGGAAAACGATCCACGCATCACAACCCATCTTCAAAAAGGCCCAACAAATGGGAATCAGCAAGATATTGATCGCTGCGCTCCAGATTTGATACCCTTTTATTTTTCCCGTAGCAAACACGACCTGCGTCACCGGAGCATTTAATGTACAGATCATTGCATCAATAAGGACAAGCGACGCAAAGATGTTGGTATGGTCAGGTACGGCATCGCCCAGCCACAGATGAAGCAGATAGTCCATCTCCAATATGACCGGCGTTATCAGCATCAGCGTTATAAAATAACACAAGCGGGACTGCGATGAAAACAGCGAAAACGTGCGTCTTACATTACCTTCCGCATAACTCTCCACAAGTTGAGGCCTGAACGACATCGTCAAATTGCTCGAGAAACCCATCACCGCGCTATTGATCTGATACGCGACTCCGCGAGCGGCATTCACCACGGTACCAAAGAAGGAATTCAAAACCAGGTTCACGCCCTGTCCCTTAAACATAAAAGCAAATGAGCCGACCAAGGTCCATCCTGAGAAAGATATCATGCTCTTTAACAGGGGTTTGTCCGCCTCTTTCGTCCATTTTATGCACTTGAACTGGATCTTGGCATAGGAGACATAGAGTACAAAACTGATCAGTTGAATGAGTAATTGTATCGATGCAAAGGCGATCAGTTTGTCAAAAGACACATAAGGGAGAAGGATGACGAGAACTAGTTTCAGTACAACGTCAGCAATACTCACAAATGCATAATAATCCATTCTCTCCTTGGCGACGATGGCTCCGCTAAACGGAATCTGCAGGATAACGAGGATTAAATTGAGTATGCAGAATTGATACAATACATTTGCGGCCACCAGCCTCCCTTCCGGTAACACCATCACGTGATTGACATACCAGATTCCGAAGGATTCCAATAGGGCAAAAACGACAAGGGCCAATACGATGTGAACACGCAAACCGGCTGAATACACCCGGGTGAACCCGTCATCACCGGACACCCCTCCCTCGTAGTTGTAGAACCGTTGTATACTAGAAGAGAACGTGGCGTTAAGAAAAGCAAACAGGGTTACAAAGCCACCGACAACATTCGATATCCCAAAGTCAGATACACCCAGAACGTTCAGTACTACTCGTGAAGTATACAAGCCAACGAGTAGCACAAAAAACATCCTAAGATAGAGAAACAGGGTGTTTCTCGCTATCCTATTGTTCTTGGATGCATAATCTGTCATCGTCAATCTTCTTTCTATCTTCCGGTCAACACTTCCAGGTCACGGCAAAACTTCTCAGCCACCGAATGGGGCATAAACTGATGCCGCAATTCCGTTCGATCGTCAATGGCTTGCCCGATCATAGCAGCCGCCTTCTCCATCGCAAGGAAGATTTCTTCCGCATGGTGATGGGAATGCACAATGGATTCCACGCCGCTGAACAACGTGCGTACGGGTGATCCGTCTTCAGAAATGGTAAGGATCGACTTATTGTACGACAAATAGTTGCAGACCTTACTGGACAGGAACACATCATTTTCTATATCCGCATTCAAGTCTATCAGGACATCCGCTTGCTCATAAAAAGCAGCCATCTCCGCCCGGAAATCGTGACATTCTATAGCACCGGAATTCAACAGCTGTTCAAAGCCCGTGAAATCTGTGCTATAGCGATTCCCAACAAACACCAGTCGCGCTTCCGGATGCTTCTTGTGGTATTGTTCAAAACCTGCCAACAAAGCGTCAATATTGCGAGGACCATATAGGCTACCGGCATATAAGAACGTAACCGTACTATGATGCGCCGCGTCTGGGTTATAGGTAACGGCTTCGTCGCAAGGGGTAAGCACAACCCCTGAGTAACCCTTAAAATGGGCAAAAGTCTTTTGCTCATACTGCATCATCATAGGATTCGCCGAAAAGAGCGCCTGGGCTTGGGATACAAATTTGTCCAAACGGCGATAGAGCTTGTTGCGCAGCTTTTCGTTGGGCTGCCAAGCCAACGGAGCCGGTATGGCATCAACGGAATAGACGATCCAAGGAAGGCGGGCCTTTTTAGCCAATTTTCTTCCAAGATACAACGGAGCGAAATTGGCCGCTGACACAAACGATACAATCGCAGTATAACCGCCCCGACTTACTGTGGATTTAACTTTTCGGTATGTGCTTCCCGCCCAATAGCTTTCAGAGATTCGGTAACCCTGACAATCCTGTAATCTCTTTTCGATGCGATAGGGCAAACGCTTATACGGAGGGCACGGTATGCAATGGAAGGTATCGCTTATGGAGTCTTCGATGTTGGGACAAATAATCTCACAGTCCGCATAATCCTTCATAGCAGCTATCATTCGCCTGAAGACAATACCTGCTGCGAGGTTTGCCAAATCCATAGCAAGAATCAAGTACTTATTCTTCATCGGAATTAAAGTCTCCCGTCAACCAGACTCCTGTCCAAAGTACACTTCACGTCGAACACGATATGCTTCTCCTTCAACAGGGCCTTCACATCCAGCCCATCGAAAGCCTTGTGTGCTACTGCGGCGATGCAAGCATCGAACTTGTGCTCGGGCAGCTCGTTCACGACCTGGATGCCGTACTCCCGTTCCACAATGGCAGGGTTGGCCCAGGGATCATAAACCGTGATATTGAGATTGTACTCTTTCAGGGCGCGATAGATATCTATCACCTTCGTATTCCGCACATCCGGGCAATTCTCCTTAAAGGTAAAGCCCAGGATGAGAATCTGGCTGTCAATCACTTGGATGCCCTTCTTCAGCATCAGTTTGATCGTCTGCGTAGCCACATACTCGCCCATCCCGTCATTCATCCTGCGGCCGGCAAGAATAATCTCCGGATTGTAGCCGTGACGCTGGGCGCACTGGGCTAGATAGTAAGGATCCACGCCGATGCAGTGGCCGCCGACGAGGCCCGGACGGAACGGCAGGAAGTTCCATTTGGTGCCGGCAGCCTCCAATACGTCGAGGGTATCAATCCCCATCTTGTTGAAGATCTTGCTCAGCTCATTGACGAAGGCGATGTTGATGTCGCGCTGGCTGTTCTCAATCACCTTGGCGGCTTCGGCTACCTTGATGCTCGGGGCGAGATGCGTTCCGGCCTTGATGACACTGGCATACACCTCGTTGATGTACTGGCCGATCTCGGGCGTAGAGCCACTGGTCACTTTCTTGATATGCTCTACGGTGTGCTGCTTGTCCCCCGGATTGATACGCTCGGGGCTGTAGCCACCGAAGAAGTCAACATTCATCTTCAGACCGGACACCTTTTCCACAACCGGGATACACTCATCCTCGGTCACGCCCGGATAAACGGTGGATTCATAAACCACCACGTCGCCCTTGCCAATCACCTTGCCGACGGTGGAACTAGCACCATAGAGGGGCGTCAGGTCCGGATTGTTATCACTATCAACAGGGGTCGGGACAGCTACAATGTAGAAGTTGCAGTCCTTGATTTTCTCAATGTCGCTGGTACAGATGAAGCCGTGGTTCTGAATAGCATCCTGAAGGATGTCGTCCGCGACTTCCAGCGTAGCGTCGTGACCGGCCATCAGGGCCTCGCAACGCTTCTGGTTCATATCGAAGCCCACAGTAGGATACTTCGTAGAGAACAGGCGGGCCAGGGGAAGTCCGACATAGCCCAGGCCGATTACGCATATTTTTGTATCTTTCATAAACTTACAGATTATTCTTGTACCACTCGATCGCCTCGTTCAGACCTCTGGCAAAGTCATACTGCGGATCGTACCCCAGAAGGCGCTTTGCCTTGCTGATGTCGGCATTGCTGTGCTTGATATCACCTTTGCGGTCAGGGCCGAAGAGGGGTTCGATGTCTTTCCCCAGAGCCTGGGTGAGGGTATAATAGATATCAATAAGATACTCCCTGCCGCCATAGGCCACGTTGAACGCCTCACCGGCAGCCTCATCAGGGGCCAGACAAGCCTTAAGGTTAGCCTCAATAACGTTTTCGATGTAGGTGAAGTCGCGGCTCTGCTTGCCGTCGCCGTTAATGGTCGGGCGCTCGTCATTCAAGAGCTGCTTGATGAACTTCGGGATGACTGCCGCATAAGCGCCGTGCGGATCCTGCCGGCGGCCAAAGACATTGAAGTAGCGCAGGCCGACGGTCTTCAGGCCGTAATGCCGTCTGTACTGCTTGGCCCACTCTTCGTCAGCCCGCTTGGTCAGGGCATAGGGGCTGAGGAGATGGCCTTCAACGCCTTCCTTCTTCGGCAGGTGTTCTTCATCGCCGTACACGCTGCTGCTGGAGGCATAGACGAAGGTCTTCACGCCTTTCTGCCGTGCCGCTTCCATCATATTCAGCGTACCTTGTATGTTGTTGGCGCAGTAGAAGAGCGGCATCTCGATACTCCTCGGCACACTCCCCCACGCGGCCTCGTTCAGCACATAGTCCACACCCTCGCAGGCTTTCATACAGGTATCGAAGTCCTTGATATCGCCTTTGATGAATTCATAGTTCGGGTTGCCCGCGAAAAGATCCACATTGGCCTGCTTGCCCGTGGAAAGATCGTCCAGGCAACGTACGCGATGGCCCATCCTGAGGATGGCCTCGCACAAATTGGAACCGATGAACCCGGCTCCTCCCGTCACAAGGAACAGCGGATGCTCAACAGGAAATTGCAGTTCAGTATAGTGCATAAGTGTAGCTATTCTCAAACTGCAAAGATAGTAATTTTTTAGTAATGCGCGCGCCCGTTACGCGCGGAAACGCACAGCGCGTAGGCCAGAACGACGACAAAGCAGCCGACGGGGACGAGGTAACTCAGGTTGATACTGCCCGTCAGATCGCTCACCATCCCCTGCAGGGGCGTCAGGAGGGCGCCGCCGAGGATGGCCATAATCAGGCCGCTGGCGCCGATCTTGACGTCGCCCGGGTCTGCGGCCAAAGACCCCAGCGCCAGGCCGTAGATCGTCGGGAACATCAGGCTCATAAACACGCTGACCAGTATCAGCGCGACGACGGCCGTCCAGCCCCCGCTGAGCACCACGACCAGGGTGCACAGCGCACTCAGCGCAGCACCGATGGCGAGCAGCCGCTGCGGAGCAATGAAGCGCATCAGCGCGGTATAGAGAAAGCGCGAGGAGCAGAAGCCGATGATGGAGACGAGATAGAGCGTCGCCGCCTGCGCCTCGAGATAGCCGAGCTCCTGCATCACGAGGCGGATCGTAAAGCTCCAGACGCCGATCTGCGCCCCGACGTAAAAGAACTGCGCGACTACGCCCCAGGCGTATTTCCGGTTGCGCAGCAGGCGTCCGAACGTAGCGCGCAAACCCGCCTCCGAGCCGGCCTCGGCGTCCTTCCCCTCCGGCATCCGGGCCAGGAGCATCACCCCCATAATGGCGAGCAGCAGCAGGCCGAGCGCCGCGTAGGTGCCGCTGACGCTATAGAGCGATATGTCGCTGAGAATGAAATACTTGCTTACGAGAATACCGGCAATCGAGCCGAGCGGGTTGAAGCTCTGCGCCATATTCAGCCGCCGCGTCGCGGTCTCGGGGCTTCCCATCTGCATAATGTAGGGGTTCGACGTCGTTTCGAGCACGGAGCAGCCCGAGGCGAGAATGTAGATGGCGACAAGATAAAACGCATAGCTCTCGGTCGCTGCCGCGGGGAGAAAGAGCATCGCGCCGGCAGCATAGAGGATGAGGCCGAGAATCACGCCGCTTTTGAAGCTGTGTCGCCGGATAAAAAGCGCCGCCGGGAGGGCGATGCAGAAATACGCGCCGTAGAAGGCCATCTGGATCAGGCTCGTCTGCGTGTCGCTCATCGCCATAATGCGCTTGAACGCCGCGAGGAGCGTATCCGTCATATTGTTCGCGAGCCCCCACAGTGCGAAGAGGCTCGTCACGAGGACAAAGGGAAGGAGGTATTTCTTCTCGACGACTTTCATCCCTATCGTTCCGCGCGCATCGGGTTGTTCAGGAAGTCTTCGTAGCTCAGCCGAATGCCATCTTCAAGCTCGGTCTTGTAGGTCCAGCCGAGTTTCGCGGCTTTGCTCACGTCGAGGAGTTTTCGCGGGGTTCCGTTCGGCCGGGTGGTGTCCCATTCGATGCGGCCTTTGTAGCCGACGACTTTCGCGACAAGCTCCGTCAAGGCCTTGATGGTCAGTTCTTTTCCGGTGCCCGCGTTGACGGTTTCGTTGCCGCTGTAGTTATTCATCAGGAACACGCAAAGGTTGGCAAGATCGTCCACGTAGAGGAATTCTCTTAAGGGCGAGCCGTCGCCCCAACAGGTGACGCTTTCTTTGCCTTCGACCTTGGCCTCGTGGAAGCGCCGGATCAGCGCCGGGAGCACGTGGCTGTGCTCCGGATGGTAGTTGTCGTTCGGGCCGTAGAGGTTCGTCGGCATCACGCTGATGTAGTCCGTGCCATACTGCTTGTTCAGGTACTCGCAGTATTTCAGGCCGCTGATTTTCGCCAGTGCATAGGCCTCGTTGGTCTTTTCCAGTTCGCTGGTCAGGAGGCAGGATTCGGGCATCGGCTGCGGGGCCATACGCGGATAGATGCAGCTGGAGCCCAGGAATTCGAGCTTCTTGCAGCCGTTCTTCCACGCCGCGTGGATCACGTTCATCTCGAGAATCATATTCTCGTACATAAAGTCCGCAAGGGCGCTCTGGTTCGCCACGATGCCGCCGACCTTCGCCGCCGCAAGGAACACGTATTCCGGCTTTTCCTCCGCGAAGAAGGCTTCCACATCGGCCTGACGGGTCAGGTCCAGTTCCTTGTGCGTTCGCAGCACCAGATTGTCGTACCCCTGCCGCTGCAGTTCCCGCACAATCGCGGAACCTACCATTCCGCGATGCCCCGCAACGTAAATTTTGCTATTCTTTTCCATTCTACCGTCATACCCGGCTTGACCGGGCATCTTTTTCATTCTGAGATTCCCGATCGGGGTCGGGAATGACGACAACGTCCCGGCTCGACCGGATCGTCATGCCCGGCTTGATCGGGCATCTCATTTTTCCGTCATGCCCGGCGTGACCGGGCATCTCACTATTCATCCAAATGCTCCCTGATGTACAGCTTCCTAACCTTTTTCATATCATGCTGCACCATAATCCGCACCAGCTCCTCAAAACTCGTCTTCTGCGGATTCCAGCCCAGCACACGCTTCGCCTTCGTCGGGTCGCCGAGCAGCTGCTCCACCTCCGCCGGACGGAAGTACTTCGGATCCACCTCCACCAGCACGCGGCCCGTGGCGACGTCAATCCCCTTCTCCTCCACGCCTTCGCCTTCCCAGCGGAGCGCGATGCCCGCCTCCTTGAAGGCCAGGGTGCAGAACTCCCGGACGGTATGGTACTGCCCCGTCGCAATCACGAAATCCTCCGGCTTCGGCTGCTGCAGGATGAGCCACATACACTCCACATAGTCTTTCGCATAGCCCCAGTCGCGGAGGGCATTCAGGTTGCCGAGGTACAGCTTGTCCTGGAAACCCTGGGCAATCCGGGCGGCCGCCAGCGTAATCTTTCGCGTCACGAAGGTCTCGCCGCGACGCTCGCTCTCGTGGTTGAACAGGATGCCGTTGCAGCAGTACATCCCGTAGCTCTCGCGATAGTTCTTCATAATCCAGAAGCCGTAGAGCTTCGCCACACCATACGGCGAACGGGGGTAGAAAGGTGTCGTCTCCTTCTGCGGCACCTCCTGCACGAGACCGAAGAGCTCGGAAGTCGAGGCCTGGTAGATGCGGCAGCTGTCGGCAAGGCCCGCAATGCGAACGGCCTCCAGGAGGCGCAGCACGCCCATCGCGTCGGCGTCGGCGGTGAACTCCGGCACGTCGAAGGACACCTTCACGTGGCTCTGGGCCGCCAGGTTGTAAATCTCATCGGGCTTGATCTCGCTGATGATGCGGATAAGCGACGAGCTGTCCGTCATATCGCCCCAATGGAGGTTCACCAGGCGCTTTTTCTTCATATCGCGCACCCATTCATCGAGATAGAGGTGCTCAATGCGCCCCGTGTTGAAGCTCGAGCTGCGGCGCAGAATGCCGTGGACCTCATATCCTTTCTCGATCAGGAACTCGGCAAGGAAACTGCCGTCCTGGCCGGTAATACCCGTAATTAATGCAACTTTTGCCATATCTTGTTCATTTTTATTCTCTTACATTCCCGGGCGCTTACTCTCCGGGACTCCGTTTCCTTTCCCGGCCTTCGCTTACATCCCCGGCCTCCGCACCGTCAGGCGGATGGCCTCCGGATGCGCCGCGGCAAAGGCCTCAGCATCCTCCACGACGCAGGCGAGGTATCCCCCGCCCCCTGCCCCGGGCATCTTCCAGGCCAGGACGCCCGGCACGGCCGACCATTTATCGATGATCGCTTGTACGTCATGCCCGACCGATACGTCATGCCCGACCGATACGTCATGCCCGACCTGATCGGGCATCCCAGATGGCCGGTCGCAGCCGGCCATGACGGAAGGGTCGCAGCCGGCCATGACGGAAGGGTCGCAGCCGGCCATGACGGCGGGGCGCACCATCCCCGGAAACATCGCCACCTGCGCATCGAAACTGGCGCGGTATGCGGCGGCGAAAGCCCTCAGGTCGCGGCGGAGGATGGCGCTCCAGCAGGCATCGGCCGCAGCGGCAAGCGCCTTGACCTTCGGCCCGGTAATATCCTTCCCCTCCACGACCGAGCAGCCCGGCCGGCGTGGCTCCATCGGAATCATCACGAGATGGGCCTCCAGCCACGCGAGCACCGGCTCGTCCGTGCAGGTCTCGATCTTTTCCGGCCAGAAGCGGCCGTTGTAGTAATGGCGGCAAAGCCCCGGGATGCAGATGCCGATCGCGTCCTGCGCGCCGGAGATGATGCCGTCGCTGCGTTCGGGGTCGTTTTCGAAGCAGAAAACCAGCTTCGCCAGCGTCTCCGGGTCCATATTCGGGAGTTGGTAGGGCCAGATCTTGCGGATCATATTGCGGGTGCTCGTCGAAAGGCCGCAGCGCTCGCGGATCTCGAAGGTCGGCTCGAGGCTAATGGTGATGGCCCATCCGGGGGCGAACTGGCTGACGTACGGCTGGTCGATCCAGGTGCCGGCGAGATCGAGGCGGGTCGGAATCTGGCTGGCCGTCTTCTTCAGGTCAGTGCTGCTTCTCGCCGGAAGCGTTGTTCCGTCATCCCCGGCTCCACTGCCGTCATTCCCGGCTTGACCCCCGTCATTCCCGGCTTGACCCCCGTCATTCCCGGCTTGACCGGGAATCTTATAAGGCACCCGCTCCAGAACGATGTACTCCATCCCCCGCTCTTCGCAGATGCGCCGCTTGTCGTCGTTGCCGCCGTCACTGTTCACGACCAGGATGTCCGGCTTCACGATGTCCAGCGTCGGCAGAAAATCGAGGATGCCGCTGCCCGCATTGATGAACGCCTCCTTCACATAGCGGATGCTCCGGACCATAAAGAGGCGCTCCTGCTCGCTGTAGATGGTTTTATGGTGCTTATAGGCCTCGATGGTCTTGTCGGAGCCGATGCCGACGTAGAGGTCGCCATACTCCGCGGCCTGGCGGAAAAACTCCACGTGCCCGCTGTGCAGCAGGTCATAACAGCCGCTGACGAAAACTTTCTTCCGATTACTTGAACCCATATGCCCCATCCGTGACGCTTACTTCCCCTTGGCTGCCGCCTCGAAGCCATTGATCATTATTCTCGGCAAGAAACGGAAGGAATCCAGCGGGAAGATCCGGGCGTGCCGTATCAGATCCGCGCACCTTCTGCCGAACGAAACGGCTTTTCGCTTCACGAAGGGGTCATCCGCCGATCGTCCCTCCCGGTTGCTCCCGAAGTTGCCGACGGCCAGCACGAATGCGCCGATGCGATTGGCCTTTCTGCTAAAACGCTCCGACGCATCATACAGCGGCATCGCCTCCGCGGGCATACCCAGGACGTTCACGACCAACGCGGCGAACGATTTCCATTCGGTTATCAGGCCCATCCGCTCCAGCCGTTTCTCCAACTTACCGCGGTCAATCTCAGCGCGATACGTCCATATCAAGCGGCACCAGTCGCAAATCTGCCGCAAGCCGATGCCACCTTTGTAGAAATGCTTGAGAATGTGCGTAAACACATAAACCGCATCATCATTTACATCCGGAAGGGACACTTGGGTATTCCCAGCCATCCAGTACCGGGGATTTTTTCCGGACAGGATTTCTTCGCCGATTTCATCCAGATTCTTGTCAATCCGGGTAGATAGGCCTCCCCGCAGACTGCCGTGCAGCTCCACGGTCCAGCGGCCCATCCGGATGGCCTGATGCCGGGAATACGTATTTTCCTGTTTGACGAATTCCGCCGTCGGGATGATGAGGGATTTCGCCTTTACGTAATCCGCTTGACTCAAAAAGAAGTCCGCATCGCCGCAAGACCGCCACAATGGGCGCTCGTAACACTGGGCAATGCCCTGGCCTTTAATCAAATACACCCGGATACCGCTGTCGTGAAACTTCTCCACCCATCCCTCAACGAAGGCATTCAGCTGCAGATTCATCTTCTCCAGCGCCTGAATTTCTCCGATGCTGCGCATCAGCATTTTCAGGGGCGGCTGCTGCTCTGCAGGCAGGCGATTGATACCCGCCAGCACGAGCCCCAGAACGGCCTGCTCACGGGCCAGTCGATAGACCGTAGGCCAGTCCACAGCTTCCCCGAGCGAAATCTGCTTCTCAGATTCCTCCCACAGCCCTGCCCGCAGCAAGGTAAAAAACGCTTCTTGCCTGTTCCTACTTTTCACGCGCAATACGATAACGTATTCCTTCCGGGACTTCCAGGTCTTTGTGGTCTTCCCGTCTTATCCGTCGTCCCGGTCTTATCCGTCGTCCCCGTCTTATTCTCCGGAAAATCCGTCAAATATACAACTTTTTCTCCAAAAAGCAGTAACTATCTTCTTTCGCCGACCTGACGTCATCATTCCCAGCGCATACACCGTCATCCCCGACCCAACGTCCGTCATCCCCGACACATACACCGTCATCCCCGGCTTGACCGGGGATCCCAACCCACGTCATGCCCGACACATACACCGTCATCCCCGGCTTGACCGGGGATCCCAACCCACGTCATGCCCGACTTGATCGGGCATCTCACTCCCTCCGTTTCTGGAGAATACCCCTTCCAGGGCCCTGCGTACCCCTTCCGGGGACCTTGCGCGGCACCGACGGCCCCGTCACCGAACCGTCAGTAGCATTCTGCCCGGGTTTTCGCTACCGACGGCCCAGCAATTGAACCGTCAGTCGCACCGCAGTCCCAGCGAAGAACGACGTGCACTTTGACACCAGAGTTGCACGCGTCCGACAGATTCCGTATCTTTGGGCAATGATCACTGAGACCCATCCTTTCGAGCCGTTTTTGCCGGACGGTGCGCGTATCCTGTTCCTGGGGAGTTTCCCGCCCCAGCGGCATCGCTGGTGTATGCCGTTTTACTACCCGAACTGGATCAATGATTTCTGGCGCATCTTGGGACTCATCTTCTTCAGTAACAAGGACCATTTCTGCATCCCTGGCGAAAAGCGCTTCGACGAGGCGCGGATCCGGGACTTCTGCACCCGCGAAGGGCTGGCCTTCTACGACACCGCCTGCGAGGTCCGGCGCCTGAAGGATAACGCCTCCGACGCGTTCCTGCAGGTGGTCACCCCCACGGACATCGCCGCCCTGCTGGCCCGTATCCCGGATTGCCACACGCTGGTCACCACGGGGCAGAAGGCGACGGAAGTGCTCGCCGCCTGGCTCGGCTGCGAAGTGCCACCGGTGGGGGGATGCATACGGATTGAGATCCCCGATCGAGTCGGGGATGACGGGGATGACGCAACTGTCGGGGATGACGGGGATGACGCAGCTGTCGGGGATGACGGGGATGCCCCGGCATCCTACAACGTCATCCCCGGCTTGACCGGGGATCGCACCCCACGTTATGCCCGACCTGATCGGGCATCCCACAACGTCATGCCGGGCGTTGACCGGGCATCCCACAACGTCATGCCCGGCGTTGACCGGGCATCCCATACCATTACCTTCTGGCGAATGCCTTCCACTTCTCGGGCCTATCCCCTGCCACTGGAGAAAAAGGCCGATGCGTACCGACGGCTGTTCCAGCAGCGTTAACGTCATCCCCGACCTGATCGGGGATCCCAACCTACGTCATGCCCGACCTGATCGGGCATCTCAACCCTTCCGCTTCCGGCGGCGGCTAGTATTAAAGTGACGCCATAAGGATAGCGGCGATATCCGCCTCATTCAGAGGAACATAGGCGCGATCGAGGCCTTCGTTTACGGCGATGTGATGGGCCATTTCGCCGATGCGCTCGGGGCCAATGCCGACTTCGCGCAGGTGCATCGGGATGCCGATGGAGGCGAAGAAATCGTAGGTCGCCGCGATGGCTTTTTCGGCGATCTCCATCCCCGGCAGCTTCGGGTCGATGCCGAAGACGTTAACGCCATACTTGACGAAGCGCGGAAGCGTTCGCTCTGAAAGGATGTGCTGCATCCAGCGGGGCGTGATGATGGCCAGGCCGACCCCGTGCGTGATGTCGTAGTAGCCGCTCAGCGCGTGCTCGATGCCGTGCATCGGCCAGCCGGAGTCGCTGTTGCCCTGCGACATAATGTTGTTGCACGCGAGGGTGCAGACGAACATCATTTCGGCGCGCGCCCGATAGTCCGAAGGGTTCTCCAGGCAAGCTTTCCCGTTGACCATCAAGCTCTTGAGACCTGCCTCACAGAAGCCGTCGTTCATCAGCGTCGCGTCCTCGCAGAAGTACTGCTCGAGGATGTGGTTCATCGCATCGGCGATACCCGCGGCCGTCTGCCACGCGTTGACGGTGAAGGTGTAGGTCGGATCCAGGAAGGAGCACACCGGGAAGAGCAGCGGGTCGATGTAGCCGATCTTGTCGTTCGTCTCCGGGCGGGAAATGACGCCGCCGCAGTCGTATTCGCTTCCGGTCGCCGCGAGGGTCAGGACGTCCACGATGGGCAACGCCCTCTGCGCCTTGACCTTGTAGGAGATGAGGTCCCATGGGTCACCGTCATAGCATGCGCCCGCCGCGATGGCTTTCGAGCAGTCCAGCACGGAGCCGCCGCCGACGGAGAGGATGACCTCGATGCCATTCTCCTTGCAGAGCCGAACGCCATCGAGCACCGACGGATCGTATCTCGGATTCGGCTGAATGCCAGGGAGTTCGGTAATTTCAAAGCCAGCGAGCAGCGCCAGTACCTTATCGTACAGGCCGATGCGTTTGATGCTTCCGCCGCCATAGGTCAGCAGCACTTTCCGGCCGATGCCGCCGAGCACTTCCGGCAGCTTTTCGATCACGCCCTTGCCGAAAATCAGGCGCGTCGGGGTGCAGTATTCAAAGTTTTGCATAATATAATATTACTATCGGTTTCCTATCAGCAGCGTCTAAACATATACCCAAGTGAGGCCGCTGCTCTTCGCAATCTGAATTTCTTCGCCATCGGCCAGGACCAGATACACATATTTTTCGTCCTGCCGTACCTCGCGGAACATCGAATCGCCATCCGCGCCGGGCTCGCCGATCGCTTTGCCCAGTTTCGTCCAGGAGGCGCCGCTATCGTAGGAAATCCACCAATAATCCTCCTCGATTTTCATCTGCGGCGTGACATTCCCGTCAGCGCGCACCCGGTTTCCTTCCCCATCTTGAATCCATTCCCCGTCCAGCGTCCAGTACCAGGCACCGTCATCAGCTTTTTTGATGCCGATCAAGGGCGTATGGGCATCCTCCCCATTTTTGCCGTTATAGATGGTCACCGGGGCGTGGCTGTTGAACGTGATCGAGTAGCCAATGATTTTTCCGCTGTCCATCACCGGCACCACATCCTTCACATAATCCCTTGAATTCAAGACATCTACAATGGATTGCAGCGAGGTTATCGTCGTGTTCAGCTGACTGCAGAACGCTTCCAGCCGGGCAATGCGCGCCTCGTGGTCGTTCAGCTTATCCCATATCGCCTTGTGGCAGGAAGCGAGCGTAAGAACAACAAGAAAAAGGTAGATAAAACGTTTCATCGTTGGGCGTCTTTGAGTTTGTCGCGGTAGTAGCGCTTGACGTCGGACCAGTGGTAGTAAGGATAGCAGTCGGTCTTGAGCGGGATGGCGGTCTCGTTTTCGTTCATCAGGAACTTGACCAGAATGTCGCGCGAGCCGCTCTTGCGGTAGAATACGAGCTGGATGTTGGCCGCCATCGGGATGAGACGGAAGATGGAAAAGCGGAGATGGAGGTTCTCCATATCATCGGTAGCGCCGGTAGCTTCCGGGAAGCCCAGCACGTAGGCGAAGGGCAGCACCACGCTGTCGTGGCCGAAACGCAGGCGCAGGCCGCTCCCGCCCGAAGCGATCATCGCATCCGCCTCATCGAGGAAGTTCTCCAGCAGCGGATAGATGCGCAGCCAACTGGGCTTCGCGCCGGGCATCAGGCCCTCCCAGAGGCACCAGCTGGCGTTGTAGGCACGGAAGCCGTCGATCATTCCGTCCTCCCCGAACAGATCGTCGAAGCGCAGGTGTAGCTCCGGCAGGCAATACATATCGGCCGCCACGTAATAAAGGTCGTCGGCGAAGGTGAACGGGTCAATGAAGGACTTCGCCTGCTCCGGATCCGTGAACAGGGCCTTCATCTGCGGATCTCCGCTTAACATCTTCTGTTTGAAGGCTTTCAGCTTGCGGTAAAGGGCATCATCGGTCGGTGAATCGGGCACCGGAATGGATTTATTGGACTTGAGATAGGCGTGATCCTCCTCTCTCGCGTCCATCGTGATCGTGTACGCCGGATTGAGCTCCGCCAGCTCGCCGCAGAAGGACTGCATACTCTTGATGACGCGGCGGGAAGTGGTGGCGTTGGCGGTCACCGTCAGCGGCTGGCCCATCAGCTCCGGATAGTTGTCGAACATCCGGCGGGCGATGGCGCGATGCTGGCGGGCACCCAGGTCCGTCAGCAGGCCGGCGCGACCCTTTGCATCGGCCGCGGCAGTCAGGATGCGGATGCGCACGTCCTTGCCATATTCGGTCAGGATCCCCAGCGCCAGGGCGGAATCCAGCTGCTGACGCAGGCGGCGGTAGTGTTTGTCACTCGTCATATAGCGGGAGCCGTGGCGGCCGTAATGGCTGATGTAGAAGGCCTCATAGCCCTTCGGCGCCGGGGTCAGATGGCCGGTCGGATTGGGGTAGTTGGCATAATTGCCGACCGTGAGCTCCATATGCGACAGCAGCTCTTCGCGCGTGGTCTGCGCCGCGGCGGAGAGTCCCAGCAGGAGGAAGATAAGGAGAAAATGAATGCGATGCATAGATGTTATATGGCTAGTTTTTATACATTTTTTGACGACTAAACATACACCCAAGTGGGCCGCTGCTCTTAGAGAGTACGATTTCTTCGCCATCGGCCAGGACCAGGTACACATACTTTTCGTCCTGACGGACTTCGCGGAACATCGAGTCGCCGTCGGCACCGGGTTCGCCGATGGCTTTGCCTAGCTGGGTCCAGGAGGCGCCGCTGTTGTAGGAGACCCACCAATAGTCCTCTTCAATTTTTATCTGCGGTGTGATACTCCCATCGGCCCGAACCTTATTCCCGCCCTGATCCAGTATCCATTCCCCGTCCAGCGTCCAGTACCAGGCACCGTCATCGGCCTTTTTGATGCCGATCAGCGGGGTGTGCGCGTCCTCCCCGTTCTTGCCGTTGTAGATGGTCACCGGGCCGTGGCTGTTGAACGTGATGGAATAGCCGATAATCTTCCCGCTGTCCATCACCGGCACGACATCCTTCACGTAATCTCTTGAATTTATAACATCTACGATAGACTGAAGCGAGGTTATCGTCGTGTTCAGCTGACTGCAGAAAGCTTCCAGCCGGGCAATTCGCGCTTCGTGGTCGTTCAGCTTATCCCAAATATCTTTGTGGCAAGCGGTTAAACAAAGAACGACAAAAATCAGGTAGATAAAACGTTTCATATATGTGCCGATCACAATTTGCAAAAATAGCGTAAATACAACAATTTATCAATAATCTTCGCTGGTCTTGCGTTGTCGTTACCGACGGCCCGGCATCATACCTGCCATACCACCTTCAGCGGGTCCAGCGGGATGCGGCGCGGATGACCGTTGTAACCCTGAACCTTATAGCTGTCCGAAGTCTGCGGAAACAGTTCTTCCAGCCGGGCATTGAGGGCCGAAGTCTTCTCGCTGAAGGAGTTGTCGGCCAGATCCATCATCCGGCGGATACGACCCGCTCGGGTTTCGGCATCCGTGTGCGGCAGGATAACGGCATAGATTTCTGCCAGTTCCTCCTCAAAACGGGCCCGCTCCTTGAAGCGGATACCCTCCGGATGGCGGAGAAAGAGGATGAACAGCGCTTTCAGAAGCGGACGCAGGGGCAGAGCCATTCCTTGCGGCCCGTCCAGGCGGATATTGTAGTGCTGGTCGATATAGAGTGTGGCGGGCGCCGGGAACATTTCGGCGAACTGAGAGTCCGCCCCTTCGAGCAGCCGGGGCCTGCCCTCCAGCTCACGCAGGCGCCCCTGCACTTCCCGCATCAGCGCCAGCAGCTCCGCGGTCTTCATCCCATCCAGCATCCAGCCATATTCGCCATCCGGCTCTTCCAGAGTCCCCTGAAAGAGCAGTGCCCACGCCAATCGCGCCTGTATGCCGGCCATCGTTTCCATTTCAGCCCGCAAGTACGCAAAAAGAATCGGCATTTGCAACCGAATACAAGCTTGTAATCGCTTTTTTGTTCCGCTCCTCCGGCCGACCTTTGCAAAAAGAACGTCGCGATATGGGAGCGTTGAAACAGATTCGGCAGGTAGCCTTCGGATCCATCCGGGGCGAATTCCTTATTGGGGAGAATGCGTCCGCAGTCCACCTCAACCCGGCCGAGAGCACGCTCTTCCGCCTCTTTCTGGCCCATCCGGAGGGTATCGCCTCCGAGAATCTCCTGTGGCATTGGAAAGAGCTCTTTTCCCTATATGCTCACGAATCCGTCTTTGACGATAGCCGGCGTCAGGAAGACGCCCTGGAGTCCCTTTGCTCCGAATCGAAGATCGTCTTTTACGCCAACATCTCCCGCATCAAGCGCAAATTCGTGAAGGCCCTGGGGGCCCGCCAGGCAGCAGGCTACTACATCAAGCGCTACGCCGACGGCCGCTACCGCACCCGTGCGTTGCTGGTAACGCCCTAAAGATGCCTCGGGAAGTCCATCTTCTCGTGTAATACACGGACGATTCGCACCTTCGTAAGAGAGAGTACGCGGTAGAAGATCACGTGTTTGCCACAAGGGTACCCGCGGAGGCCAGGTCTGTACTCATCGTAAGGGCGGCCGACCAAGGGCTTATTGGCAAGTTCCCTGCACTCATTAAAGAGCATACGGACATATTTCTCAGCCTGCTCCTCCGACCACTTCTCTTCTGTATAATTCGCGATATCGAGAACGTCCTTTTTTGCCCGTTCTGACAGAACAAATTCAGCCATTCTTCGCCCTCCAGCCCGCTTTGATCTCTTCCATAAATGCCTCTTCGTCGAAATCCACCACATCCGGGCTGGCATCCCCCTCATCTATGGCAGCACAGAACGCCGCCAACTTGGCCTCGTCCTCCTCCAGATGACGTAGGGCAGCACGTACCATCTCACTGACATTGTTATACTTACCCGACTCAATACTGGCCTGGATGTATTCTTCGAAGTGAGATCCCAGAGAAACCGTTACTGTTCTTGCCATAGTCATCATTCTTTGTCCTCCACAAATGTAAGAATATTTCTTACAATAGCCAAACTAAAACTCTCTTACTCTTGAAGCCATTCACGAAGTTCCGGGTATTCGGCAAGAATGGCTTCTATCTTTTCCTTATCTGTTTCGAGTTTCTTATCATATACAAGAAGGCTTAGCGAGAGCGTTGAAACGAGTATCTCGTCTTGTTCCTGTTGCGTAATGACTTTGAGACTCCCCTTTTTCTTTTCCTTTATGATTCTTTCCTCCTCTTCGAGAATAGAAATCACGGTCATATGCGATGTATCGATGGGTAAATAGACAAAACGCGGTTCGCCTCCTACGATACTACCATACAAAGATTCCTTCATATCGTACGTCAGTGGCAGAAAATTCCTTTTTGATGGAAGGACCTGATCTTTAAGCAACTGAACAACGGTTTTCTTGTGATCAATTAATGATTGGGGCAAGGTATTTTTCATTTCTTTTCGCTTTTCTGATTAGGAAATAAGAATGAGAACTGAGACATAAAAGCGTTTAGACGCTCTTCATCAGACGCGCCTTCCAACGAAGGGTCTTTCGAGGTAACATCATCGACGAAGCGTTTGGCTTTGAGTATCTCATTCATCTCGGTTTTAGAAACCGTGAGAACTTCCTTGCTCTTGTATTGCAGCCCCGGATTCATTCGAAACATCCGCTCTGCAGGCATTCCCATTTTATTATAATACGCTTCATACATTTCTTCCGTAAACTCCGTGAAGCATTCTCGTGTCGGAATAAACTTGTACTCAGCCATTACGGAAAAGGCTTGTCCTAATGGCCCGACTAATAATGATAAAAAAGAATTCATTTCCTACTTTTATTGATCATACTTTTTCTTGGGCGCCGGGGCGAAACTTATGCTGACAAATAGATAAGCATAGCATCAGCCAACGTTTCCGGTTTCATTCGGTATCTCAGCAAATCCGTAAAGAAGTCGTAGAAGAATAAATCGTCCTCCGAAATAGTCTTGAAAGATGATTGATCTATCATTATAGACCAAATATGTACTGGATAGAACTCCCGCTCTCCGTTTATCACCAGCGGAACAGCATAATAAGCATAGCTATAGCCCAATTCGTCGGCCTGATAAAGGTAAGATTGTTTTTTTTCCGCTATCTCATATGCCTCACCAACCGTTTTCCCCTCCAGGAGTTTTTTCACTCGCTCAAATTCTTCGCTCGTCTCATTGGCCAAACCTCTAAGACTGAAATAAGCGCCCATTGCAGAGATAATATCTGAAGCGGTAATGCTACCGGATAATCCGAAATAAAGATAATCCTCATCTTCCTGGAATTCATAAATATCCGGGAAGAGCTGATCTAATAATTGTTGTTTTACCTCAGGGGATTCAATCCCTGGAATAGAAGACTTAGCAAATCCATACTGATAGATAATGCCGGTACTAATATAACGTCCCATATTGCTTATTTTGTTTAACGTATTACAGTCCTATTTTTTTGTCTTTAAACAACTAACATCAATACACTATTATTGCGGGAGCGGAACTCGAACCCGCGATATGAAGCCCCACAATGTTTGATGCAAAGTTACAGCCGAATTCAGCCCTCCGCAAATCTTTGCAAGGTTTGCAATGATTTGGAAATCAATAATTTTATCCTTATAAAAATTTCCAGAAATCATCCAAATCTTTGCAAGGTTTGCAAAGATTTGCACACCCCCGACAGACTCCCGAACTTTGCCGAAATATTATTGAAGCACTATGAGCTTAGACCTATACATTATATCAAAGGCCTCCATCCGCAAATGTGGAACAGGTGTTTATGTCCGGGAGAATGGGCAGACAGTTGAACTAAAGACAATGGAAGAAGTGCGTTCGCATTTTCCTGATGCCGACCTGTCACACATTTCGGTATACGAATATGAAGACGAAGATTTCTGGCAGGGAAATATCACGCACAATATGAACAAGATGGCCTCAGAGGTTCCCATCGAGAACACGGAACTTACGCTCTACGATTTACTTTGGCGACCAGATGAGCACAGCTTCGCGACGGCGGGTTCAAAAGGCTATCGGGAATACGTGCTAAAGGGATACATTTATTTGCGAACTCACAAAGAAGAGCTCCTTCCACTGAATCCCGACAACGGCTGGGGTAACTATGATCAGTTGCTCGCCTTCACGCTTGATTTCTTCCAACACCTAATAGCGGCAGACGACGATTTCGAAATATATGCATCAAGGTAATCCACCTATGTCCTCCCAAATCCCTACCTTCGCCCCGGATGAGGTCTGGTTCACATCTGACACCCATTTCGGGCACGAGAACATCATCCGCTTCTGCAACCGACCGTTTCGCAACACTCAGGAGATGAACGCAGAGCTTATCCGCCGCTGGCGGGAAACGGTGCCGGAGGACGGCATCGTGTTCCACCTGGGCGATTTCGCGCACGGCAGTTCCAGGCTCTGGAATGACATCCTCTGCGCCCTCCCCGGCCGCAAGTATCTCATCCTTGGGAACCACGACATGAAGTGCATCCGCCAGGGCTTTATGAGCCACTTCGAAATGGTCACCCAGCAGATGACCATACGCGTGGGCAGTCAGGCTATCGTCCTGAACCACAACCCATTCCTCTGCTACGGCGGCTCGTACAGAGACGTCTGGCAACTCTTCGGCCACGTTCACAGCGGTCCAGCCTCGCACACCGGTTTGGATCACCCCCGTCTCAATATGCTCTTTCCGCTACAGTATGACGTAGGCGTAGACAACAACGACTATCGTCCCGTCTCATTTGCGCAGGTCAAGGCGCAGATTGAGGCGCAGGTGGCCGCTGCAAAAGCTGCAAAGCATTTGTGATGAGGTCCTCCTTTAGAGCATACACGCCCAACCGAACTTTCGAACGATTTCCTTGAGCAAGTTCCTGTCCCGGACCGGGATTGTCACAGGTATCGTCTCTTTCTGGCTCTCCCATTCTGCGATGCCGGCAGCATCCAGGTTGTACTGCGTCTGGAGATTCATCCACATATCGGCTGAAATACCCAGGGCCTTCTCCAACGCCACAGCCATATTCATAGAGACCGAACGCTTACCCGAAATCGTTTCGCTGATGACAGAAGCATTGATGCCTGTCATCTCTGCGAGTCTCTTTTGGGTCAGTCCCCTCTCTTTCAACTCGTCCTTAATGAGTTCCCCTGGGTGTGTCGCCACAAAAGGGGCCTGTGCCTTGCTATTCATAGTGCTTGGATATCTCTGTTATCAATGCGTTTACGATGATGCCCTGTTCATTTGGCGAGCTCTTGAAAAGGAGTCGGTACTGGTTATTAATCCAAACTGCCTCAGTGTCTTTCAAATTCCCCTCCTTCTTTTCGTAATGCAATGAGTTGATGAGGAACAAATCTTCGATTCGACGGGCAGCCCTGAGGTAGTTCACCACTTTAACATAACGCTTAACGATGTCTTGCGGCAGCCGTTTATACTTCTTGTCTTTCGTTGTCCCCGTAAAGAACAACTCTTCCAAAGTCTTGTCCTCAAACTCAACATTCATCGTTCGTCACTGCAAAGATAAAAAACATTTGCGAATTATTCACAGATTTGCGAATTTATTAGTACTCGGATTCTCCATATCCTTTGATGCAAAGATACAGCCGAATTCAGCCCTCCGCAGATCTTCGCAATGTTTGCAATGATTTGGAAATCAAAAGAATAATCCTATTAACAAATTCTCAAAAGCCCGCAAATCTTTGCAATGTTTGCAAAGATTTGGAGATGTCGATAGAGAGTCTGATCTTTGTAAAAACGTTTCGAGTATGAATGGCACTTTTGAGTTCCCGAAAGTTAAGAGCATCGTCGTTAGTGGAGACATCCACGGCGATTTCAGGCAACTCGTCCACAAGTGTTGCATACAATACGGAATGACCGACACGCTCATTATCGTGGCCGGAGACTGCGGCTTTGGCTTTGAACGCCCTGGATACTACGAGAATCTATATACGAGATGCATCAGGAGGCTTTCCAGAGCCAACAACTGGCTGATTTTCGTTCGAGGCAATCACGACAATCCGGCGTACTTCAATCTATTGCCCATCCATCATTCAAGATGGATGACACTGCCCGATTACAGCGTTATCAAAGCCTGCGGCCACACCATCCTCTGCGTCGGTGGCGCCACATCCGTGGACAGATCCCTGCGGATAGCGTCCAAGCAATACCACCAGCCAGATCCAGAAAACCCGCTGACCCCTAACATCTATTGGACAAGCGAGGGTCCATTATTCGACCAGGAGAAGCTGGATGCAATTGACAAGACTTACGCCATTGACACCGTGATCACCCATACCGCGCCCACTTTCTGCGAACGAACCTCGCACCAAGGCTTATATAACTGGGCATTGCAGGACGAAGACTTATTGAGCGATGTCAAGCGCGAACGCCAGGTAATGAATGACCTCCACGACCATCTTCTCTCCAAGGGCCATCCTCTCCGCCATTGGTTCTACGGACATTTCCACCAGAGTTGGAATGTAGTAATTAATGGAATAATCTACGATATGCTGGACATTATGGATTTAAGAGAGATAAGGTAATGACTACTCCCCCATTTTAGGAATAATCCTATACATCATCAGATTCTGCCCGGGGACCGGATTCACTGCAGCATAGAAATGACACTTCTTATAGAAAGGGACTGCGGTATACATATCTGTGTTTAAGGCCCTCACAAACAAGAACTCCCTTTTCTCCATAGGATCATTGGCCAGTTCCTCTTGGATGATGTGGTCGACATCTTCCTGACCACACTTGAAACAACGGAGGGCAGCAAGATCTGTTGCCCTCTCAAATGTCAAGTCTTTCTGAGGATTATTTCCAGATAGCATAGTACTCGCTCTTTATCTGTTCTGAACGTGTACTAGTATGCTTATCTGAAGCGTTTGGCGTATTGGTATACTTACGACGAATAGCCTCACGCATCTCCTTCGCATACTGTCCCTCAATTACCGGAGGGTTATTCTTATCCATTCCTAACATAGCTCTTCGTTCGTTAGTCTTTGGCAAAAGTAATCAATAAAACACACACATTAACAAAGTTTTCTTTGATAATATACGATTATAAGGGCGCGGAAAGACAATAGCGTTTAATACGCAACATCGTATCAAGTAACACTTTCAGAGTATACACGCCCAACGTTAACTCAATTACCCGGAATCATATCCAGATACTGGGCAATAACGTGGTTGTTGCTCATATAACGAACCAGATAGACGGTTTCGCCACCGACGACATAGATATTGAAGAAAACATACCAGGTTGTGTGATTGTTCTTCGGGAAAGCGGCAAAGGACATATCTTTGCCGTAGCGATCGAACCAAGCAGGTGCTTTACGATGGACCTTTAGCGGGAGGGATGACTGTATCTCACGAAAAAGGCTTTCTGAATACTCCAGAGCAACATCCAGAAAACTCATATACCCTTTATCGTAGAGAATATCAACCAGGTCCACAAACTGCTGGCTTACCTCCGGAAGAAACCGTACACTCATCCTGCCTTCACCTTTTCAGCTTCTTTTCTTTCAAACATTTCAGTAAGCCCTTCGCGAACCTTGGCAATGACCTCATCCACGGTAATGGATCTGGCAAGGTCATACTCTACAGGATTCTGCTGCAGGGAAAGCACAAATGTCTCATTTTTCCCACGCTGGATGAGAACCTGCTCCCGTTTGGCAATATCCAGGTACTTCTTCATATTACTTCTTAACTCAGCAGAACTAATTACGACCATAATACAAGTACATTATAATGTACAAATTTAGGAAGTATTATGGGAAAATGCAAGTATTTCATACGACACCTTAACGTCTTTGTCACTCCTTACCTTTATGGCTATATGTTACCCTAACGCCCAGTAGAATGCCAAACAGGATTTCTAGCCCCCAGGCCTTCCAAAAAGTAATCTTGGCCAGGCCGAAGATGCTTGGCATCAGCCAGTTCCATAGCCATTCTACAGGCCAGGCCAAGGGCAAGGAGAATAGCAGCCACAGGAAGAAGGTGGCCGAACACCCCAGCGCCAACGTCAAGCAGGATTCAAGTTCAAAATGTGTATTCATATCGCTATTGATTTAGTTGCGGGGCAGGAATCAAACCCGCAATGTTTGATGCAAAGATACAGCCGAATTCAGCCCTCCGCAAATCTTTGCAAGGTTTGCAAAGATTTGCACTCCCCCGACAGACTCCCGAACTTTGTAGACGCAATCGTGAGAAAAGCCTTTCGATTTGCCTATCTAACTGTTTTATTATAACTTTGCAAACGACAGGAATATGCCAACCATTTTTATTGTATTCGGGTTTATTTTCAAGTTTTACTCCGATGACCACGAACCCGTTCACGTCCACGTAGAAAAGGACGGACACGAGGCCAAGTACAACCTGGAGCCAGAAGTTACTCAGGTCTTCAACCGCGGTTTCAAAAAGCACGAGATTTCACTGATCGAGGGAGTCGTCGAAGAAAACGTTGAAGTAATAAAAGAACGTTGGAGTGAGCATTTCCAGAACAAAAAGTAGAATGCAGCATTTCATCGACAACGTTTGGGTAGACGATACCCGGGTTTACGCCAGGACCAAGGATGGTCTTGTGGCCAGTTACCGCTTTGCCGATTGGGAACGCCTTCGGGACGCCACCCCGCAGCAGCGTGCCGATTTCTATCTCACATACTCCGGCATACACTGGCCTCAAATCGATGAAGACCTCAGCTTTGAGGGGATGTTCGCCAGTGCCGGCCTCTGTGAAAGGACTATGAGGGAGGATTCTGTCTGCTATATTGAGTAGCTGGCGTCCCCCACGGATGCCTGGGGAAATCCTTTTTTCGCCAATCAATGACCACTGCCATTCGCGACTTCTAAGGTCAAAATATTTGATCTTAGAGCAGATGACTCGTCTTTGGTTAACTCAATAACATATCCATCACGAAATTAGCCCGGGTTGTTGCGCACAGCCTGGTTCACCTCGCGCGTCTCAACGCCATATAGTGCAGCCACTTCGCGGTCTAGCAGCACATCTTGATTGCGCACCACAAGCCATTTGCTTTCCACCTCTCGCATCAACACGGGAAGTAGATTACTGTTATCATTATTGCTTCATTGGTTGCGGGGGCGGGATTCGAACCCGCGTCACCCCGCATTGTTTTGTGCAAAGTTAAGGCCGATTTCTGCCTTCCACAAATCTTTGCAAGGTCGACAAAGCGGATAAAACGAAAAAGGCCGATGCAACGGCACCAGCCTATTCATACTTCACAATGAAATTACGGCTACTCCTCCAGCCTCCCGAAATCGCTCCAGCCGCCCTGCAGCTTGCCGGCGTGGCAATCCTGAACGAACCGGGTCAGCGTCCGAACCGCGTACTCCGGGCGGCCCGTATGGTGGTAGTGCTGGATGCGGTCGACCTTGATGCGGCGGTAGTTCTCGGGGCAGGACTGGAAGAACGCCCAGGCCTCGGCATCGGCCCGAATGGCTGAGAGCACCCAGTCTTCGAAGAGGAAGCGCGAAGGATCCAGCGATGGCGCTACCGCCAGGCCCGCGGGCGTCATTTCGCCAAGACGCACCAGCCGGCGGCAGCGCACCAGGTTCTGCTCGCACCAGTTGCTCCCCTTCCGCCGCGGCGTGAAATGCTGCACCGGCTTGCCGTCGTCGATGCGCTTCATCGTACTGTCGATCCAGCCGAAGCAGAGCGCCACCTCCACGGCGTCCACGTAGCGGATCACGCCGGGGCAGTCGGCCGCCGCCCGGTTCACCCGCAGCCAGAAGTCCGGCACCGTCGTATGGTTCTCCAGGAACCACGCGTACAGCGCCTCGCGGGTGCCAATGTCCAGCAGGTTCGTAACTTCCATCAAAACAGCAACTTATAGCAGTTCGTCTCGTAGCGCTCGAAGCCCAGGGCCTGATACAGCCGGTTCGCCGCCACCCGCGCCGGATTCGACGTCAGCTGGATATGATGCGCCCGATAGCGCCGCGCCGCCTCGATGAGCGCCGCCATCAACACCTTGCCGTAGCCGCGCCCCCGGCATCGCGCGCTCACGACGACCGACTCAATGTCGGCGATCGTAAACTCCAGCGTATGCTTGATGCACAGCGTCCCGGCCGCGGCAATGCGCCCCTCGTCCCGGATCACGTACACGTGCACGTTGGCATCGGCCAATGCCGCCCGAAGCAGCGCCTCGCTGCAGAAACTCGTCGCCGACAGCTCGTGCATCAGCGAATCGAGGTCGGAGAGGTCTTGAGACCTATATGTGGTTAATTCTTCTATCATATCCACAAAGATAGCGTTCTTTCCCGGTTTTTGGCACTGGAGATCAACTATTCGTGATATATCCTTCTTGATCATACCCCATCTGATAGCGGTGGATGAGCTGGACAAGGGGTTCGAGGCGCGGGTCGGTGATGTCCATTCTCCCATACTGTGGGAACTGGTCATCGTAGCGTTTTCGGCTGCCCACGGCAAGGCGCTTTTCGATGTCTTCCGGGACATAGAAGGCCGATCGCTGGCCAAGATGACGATAGAACTCTGTCAGATAGATGCTTATCCCCGCCAGATCGAAGTCCCCGAAGTGAACATACTGGTTCGGTATCTCCTGCAGCCAGTTCACCAGGTCCTTGGACTGGGGGTAGCGGGACACCAGCAGGAGGGGCGGCACGCCACCCTCGCCAAACTGCTCACGGATCTGCTCCCAAACGGCCATCTGCCGCTCCGGAAGGCGGAAATTCTCCATATTCTCCACCCCCACGACGATAGCGTCCGAGGGAATGCGGAAGTTATGGAAATCGCTGATATAGAGGAAGCTGCCCGGGCAGGGACACAGGAGCAGCTTGCGCTCTCCCAGCCTGACGCTCAGCGGGCCGATGACATTCACCGGAAAGCCCGGGCAGGAGCGCAGGGCCACGGCCTTGGAATCCCCCGTCAGTTGCACCTGCTCTGCGCGCGAGGTTGGATTCCGGAGCGTTTCCACAGTTTCATCCAGCTTCTCCGGCTGCAGTCCTTTGCTGCGAAGAAACACATCGAAGGCAGCGCGCGACACCAGCTTCAGCGACTTCCGGCTGCCGTGTACAATGCTGCGGGTACCTCCTTCCAAGAGCAGTTCTTCCGCCACATCGACCGGAAAACGGCTGTAGGGAACAGTCTCCCCCGCACGCAAGGCGGAGAAAGCCTGAATCAGAGACGCTTTCATTCGCTGGCCGCCTCCTTCCGGCTGAGGAGCGGGCGGATCACCGTATGGTTCCCTTCGTCCTTGCTCAAGAGATAAGTATGCCGATAATCGGCCACATTGTACGGCACCGGCGAGCCGTTCACCAGGAAGATGTTCCGCGCCCCGGCGAACTCCAGGATGCCCTTGACGTTACGGGGATGCAGGCGTCCGATTTCGTCCATCACGCAGTGGATGCGGAAGTCCGAGAAACGGCCGGAGACCCTCTCCTTGAATACGTTGATAAGCATAATATTCACCATTGCTTTAACCAGAACATCGGTGCCATCTGAACCCACAGAGGAGATTTTCTCCACCCATCCGGTGTCGTTATCGTTCTCCGTAATGCGGAACTGCAACTGGAAGGTGTCGCTCAGGGTGAGCCGGCTACGCATCGCGTGTTCTCCGGTGAGCAGTTTCATCAGCGAAAGGAGGTGCCCAACGGCCGCGCTCCGGTTTTCGTCCCGGGAAGCCCCAGAAAAGAGGTTCACCTGCTCCAGGTCGAAGCTGTGTTCGTCGGCAAAAACCTTGATTTGCTGTAGCAGGAGCACCATTTTATCGGCCGATGCTACCTGCCGGAGTTCGATGCTCTTGACCGCACCGATGAAGTTTTTCTCCTTGAAGTCGTAGTTAATGTCCTTGATGATGCCGGCGATCTCCGAGGAGTTGCGGGAGACCTCGTCCATCTCGTGGGAGATGCGCACCAGAAGGTCCGTGTAATGACCGCTGGTGCGGCGGCGGAATTCCTCGATCTTGTCGCTTTCCAGGAATTCGGCCAGAGAGGCGGCAAAGCTGCGGTACTCCTCGTCCGTGCGGTTGTCCGTCTTGAACTCAAAGATATTGCCCGGGCTGAAATGGGCAGTGAACGCATTGATACTCTGTGAGAAAGCCGATTCCAAGTTCCGTTTTTCGGAGAGCACCCGGTGGATGAGATCGATGAGCTGGCGGCAGGTCTTTTCCGTCTTACTCTCCCGCCCTTCCGGGAGCAGGGGCAACGCATTGCTCTTCTCAAAGTCGTCGGCCTCCGAGAGGCCTTCTTTCAATTGCCGCAGCTTTTCCGTCAGCTCCTGCAGCGCCTGGGTGCAGCGCGCCTGCGCATCCTCCTCCTTCCGCCGCCGGAGCTTATAACGCTCTGAAAGTGAAGTCTTTTTCCCTTCCACCTTGGTCTTTTGCGAGAGAAACTCATCCCGCCTGTCAAACAGATCCTCCTTGTCTTTCCGGTAGCTGAAAAGCGTCTCCTTATTCTTGGCTATTTGGTCCAAGCGCACCTTCAGAGCCTTGATTTCCTCTTCGCATTTGGCCAGCGCCGAGGTATCGGCCCCCTGGCCGGAGAGCTCGCGGGAACGCTCCTTCGAGAGAGCCTCCAGCGAAGCCTTCAGCTGTGCCTCCCGTACGGCGATTTCCGCATCCACGGCAGCGATGGTCTCGTCGTGCTGCTTTTGCAAAGATTTATGCTTGAGGACGTTGACCTTCACGGCCTTCTGCTTTTCCGCTTCCATTTCTGCCAACAGCGTCTCCAGCGCCTGGCGGGCGAGAACCTTTTCGGAGGTGACGGCCTTGAGCTGCTCCTTGCACTTTTGCTGTGCCTCTTCCCTCGCCTTCTGCGTCTTATCCTGCAGGGCCGAAAGGCGTTTTCCCACATCCTCCAGCTTCGCGGGCAGCATCAGGGCGGCCGTCTGCACGCCGGAGAGCTCGTCCTTCAGCTGCCGGATCCGGGCATTGTTCTTTTTCCTTAACGCCGTCAAAGCCGATTCCTTTTCGGCCAGGAGGTTTTCCAAATCCCCTTTCTTAGCATCGCGCTCCTTCTCCAACTGCTGTTTCTCCTTCATCAGCTGCGCGGGCGTACGGACGTTCATCTTCAGGGAGCTCAGGTCCAGGTCCACCCCAAAGAGTGTATCCCCCTTTGTGATCGAAGGGTACAAGTTCTTGGCATAGAGCACCGTACGTTCGTCGGCCACCTTGCCGATGGTTTCCTCCCATCCGGGTTTATGTTGAGACAGCCACTGGATGAGCGAGCCGTCCATAGAGGCGAGGAGCTCATCGATATCGGCCATCTTGGCATCCAATTCACCGATACGGCTATGGACGGCATCCAGTTTATCATCCCATTCGCGCAAGAGGGTATGCTGCTGATACTCAGCTTCTTTTGTAGCGGCCCCGATGCGAGCATCCAGTTCCTTTCCGGCCGCTTCCAAGCGCGCCTTTTCTCCGCCCAAGCGGGCCATTTCGGCCCGGGCTGCTTCCATCTCTTCTTTATACGGATCCAGATGGGCCGAAAGGGCAAGCTGCTTATCGGCCGCCGCCACCCTCGCCTGCAAATCTTCCAGCAGGCTTTCTTGGGCGGACACCCGGTCTTTATAAGCCTCCTCGACGACAGCGAGTTCCGCTTGCAAGGATGCTGAGAGTTTCTGCACCTGCGCATTGAGGGCTGCGCCAATCTCGTTCTTCCTACCCTGCCGGGCAGCCTTCCAGCTGTCAAAGCCCAGTCGGAGTTCCCGCTCCCGGTCATTGTATTTGGCGGTGATGTCGGCATATTCTTTTGTAAGTCTGCCCTTCAGCGCCTGAGCAGATTCCAGCGATGCCTTCAGTGCAGGCTCCTGCCCATCTTCTTCTATAAGCTCCTGAATATGAAGTTCCTCATACTTTTTCCTGAGCTTCGGAATCTTTTCCAGTTTATCGTTGAGCGCCCCCAGTTCCTGCTCCAGGGCCGAGAGCTCGTGACTGAACTTATCCTGCAGCTGCTCCAGTTTTTCCTTGCATTTGCCCAGCTCAATCTCCGTATCCTCCGCCTGCTTCTCCAGCAGCGGGATGCGCTCCAGGGCAAAGCGGCGGGCAAAGCGAAGCTCCAGCAGGGAGCGCGTGAGTTCATCGTCCAGATACAGAAGCCGGCGGTACTGCTCCACCACCTTCTCCCCCTGCCGCCGCACGGTCACTTCCCCGGCCTTGTTCTTCTGGAACCACTGGGAAATATCGTTGTACTCCCGCTCGAAGCCAGCCAGCTGGCTGCGGAAATACACCAGATCGATGCCCGGCTCCTCGTCTCCCAGCGAGCGGATGATGATGTCCTTGATGAAATCGGCATCCACCTTGGCGCCCAGGAAAACGTTCTGGAGACTCCGCGGAACATTCTGATACTTAGCCGTTTCCATAATGCAGTACCGGGCGAACTCCTTGCCCGTGGCCCGCTTGTTCCCATACAAGATGTCACGGTATTCCTGGTATTCATCCACAATGCGGGTCATCGGTGCCCCGTCCAGACGCCCACGGATAACGGACGAATCTGCCGTCACCACCCCCGCTGCATCGATGAGCCATTCCTTCCGGAAGGGCGCGCCGATGAAACGGAACACGCTGTGGGCGTGGGAGCGGAAAACCAGCACCGTAAAGGCGCCGAACTCGCTTTCCACCTCATAGGCGATGTAGGAATTGGCCCCGGGAAGGTAGAAATCATCAAAAGACTTCTTCTCCCTGCTAATCCCCAAGTGCAACTTGTCCCCGGTGTAGAAAAACAGGATGGCGCGGAGCACCGTGCTCTTTCCAACGCCCTGCGTACCAATCAGATGTACGTTCCCGTCCAGTCGCACCTCTCCGTAGCGGATGTTGGCGCTGTTCACAAATACAATCTTACTGAGCTGTCTCATTGGCCTCCTCCTCGCTGATGGTCAGCATTTCTACCAGGCCCTCCAGGAAATGGAAGGCCGATGTTACCTTATAAGTCTGTTCGAATTCATTCTCCAGCTCCACGAAGCCGGCTTTTTCCATATCCTCCACCAGGGCCTGCACCGTCTCCCGGGCACTGTGCTGGCTGGGGTAGAGTTTCTTCGCTTTCTCCTTGAGCTCCACATCGGCCGAAATGGCCTCCGTGATATTGGAGGGCGAAAAGCGCACGCCCGTGGAGAAGCCGCTGTGGAAGGTTTTCACAAAGTCCAGGCGGTCAATCCACGCACCCAGCTTGACCAGCCGGGCAGTAAGCTCCGTCCGGGACTCTTCCCGGGAGAAATGGAAGTAGCCGTTCCCCTGCTCCAGGACAAAGCCAATCCCCTGGTAATAAGCCTTATACTCCTCGAAGTTCTCCTCGATATAGTCATACAGGCGACGCACATCGGCCCGGGCACTGTCCTGGCAGATGAACCCTCCCCGGGAAAGGAGTTCGAATATTTCTTTGGTCTTGATCATAGGTTTCGTATTGCGAGAATATGTGTATCCCCAAAACTACGGACCTTCGGTCCTATCCCTCCCACGCCTTCGGCGCGGGCCCCTCCCGTTCACGCGGCCACGGGCGGCCACGGTTTTGGGGATACACATATTCTCTCCATTACTTTGGATAAATCATTGGATAATAATAATTTGCAATGCTTCCATACTTTTCAGTAATTCTGAAATCGTCGTAGTATTCGGCCGCAAGGCGGCAGAAAAGGGTGAGGCGGTCTTCTTCCGTGAGCGGTTCGTTGAAGTGGTAGGCGGAAAGGAAGGTCATCAGGTCCTCAGAGCCGCCCAGGAAGGCGCTCCTGAGCTGGAAGGTGTTGAGCATATCCTTCACAACCGCCTGTTGCGAGAGTTCTTCGCCGGTAAGAGGCACGGGATCCATCCTTCGCTTGGCGGTGGGATGCTGGAGGGCAGCGTGCGCGTCCCTGAGGGCGGCGATGCCGTCGGCCCTTGTTGTGAGCGCCTCCAGCGACGGCAGGTTATTGAACCAGGGGCGCTTTTCCAGGAAGGCAGGCCGATGCGTCTGCAGCGACCAGATTACATCCGTCGCGCTCTCCCACACCAGCTGGTCCTTCAGGTACTTGATCCGGCGAATCTTCTCCACCAGCCGCTGCTCGGCCTCAATCTTATTAAGGTAGCGGATAATCTGCCGGTCCAGTTCCAGCAGACCGTGGTAAGACTCTGTGAGCGAAGCCTTTACCTCCGTCACCGTCTCCTTCAGATGGGCATCCATCGACGGACCGAAGAACACCCGCTGCCGCTCGTCGAAGAGCTTTTCCGCCTCCTTGATGAGGAGGGCGATATCGGATCGCTTCTGGTCCAGCATCTCCAGTCGCTTGCGCTTGACGGCATAGTCCCGCTCGTTCTTGTAAGTGCTGTCGATGGCGCGCTTAAGGTCGATGACGTTGCGGTGGGTAGAGAGGGCGATATTCCGGAGAATGTGCAGGATCTCCCCCATATAACGGTGCCGACGGGCCTCCGAGCCCACCGTGAGGCAGAGCTCGATGTTCTCGTTCAATGCGTCGATGTGCTGCTTCACGGAGAGAACGTTAATCTCCTCGTTCACCTCCAGCACATCCTCGAAGAAGCGCAGGTAGGTGTCCTCCAGCACAAGCACGCCGCCCTCCGCCTCGCGGATGACGCCGTGTTCCAACAGATACTCCAGCCGGCGGCTGTCCTGGGATAGGAAATGCTCCAGCGCTTGCTCCGCACGGAGCGAAGGCGCCTTCCTGCTTGTAAACAGGAATCTAAGTATGTCTTTTTCCCGGGAGATGACGCGCAGCAGAGACTCGATGTCTCTAAAAGCGTTCATAGTTCCAGACGGGCACTGTGGTTGGTGTGCCCTGCACGGCAAATATAGGAATCTTTTGCGGATTGCAAAACCAAACTGCTCCCGTTTTTTACAAAAAAGCCGCCGCATCACTGCACCGGCCACGATAATCATATCTTTAATCAATCTAATTTCAGTTGGTTACAACTTGTAACCAACTCATTGCTCATCTTCCGGCAACGCCTGCACATCCTCAGCGGGAGGTAGGTAGTCCGCAGCCTTGACGGGAGAAATCACCGAATGGCCGAGCTGAGACTCCAACTTATCGCGTGCTGCCTTGGCCACACTACCACCTTTCTTCGCGATCTTTGCACTCTGTCTATAGCCTTGAGGGTTCTGCTCCTTCGATAAGTCGGTAGCTGCACTCTCAGCCAGCATGTTCAAGATGAGTTCGGTATTCGTCATGTTGTCGCGCAGGCTCTCTTTCTTCAAGCCCTTGAACTGTTTGTACTGACGGGTAGTTTTGCCGCTCCACTCGCGCGTGATGATGTCGGTGAGCGAAGCGTACTCTTGTCCCTGCTGTACTCCAGCACGTTCCCACTCGTCGGTCAGACCCTTACGCACCTCGATGCTCTTAACGCGATTGTTGATCCAACTCTCAGAATAGCCCTTTCTCTGCCAGTCGCGTATAGCCTGATTGATTGCCAACTCGGGGTCAGCCATCTGATCTAACCGCTGTTTAGCAACAGAAGCCATCCACTGTTTGAATGGCTCAGCTTTCTTCGAGGGAATGCTCTGGATAATACGGAACATCTGTGTGGTATCAGCCGCATCTGTAGAACGCATTTTGCCGTCAGCAGCCCGCATCTTCAATTGCTTACATTTCGTAAGCAGTTCACCTGCTCCTTCTTCTAACAGCCTGCTTTTCAGCACAGCCCAGTAGGTACTGGCCCCGCGTGAGGTTTTCTGTTCCGTCAAAACACCGCACACATCCACGATGGAGAAGTACCATTCCTCCACCTCATCGTCCCATACGGTACGAATCTTCTGGTCTTCGAATAACTGTATTTTATGCTTCTGCGTCATACGTCAAACTAAAGTAAGCATCCGATAAAGTACATGTAAGTGACACGTTACTATATGCGAGTAGCAGCGACTTTGCCGTGAGTGACGGTTAGTCGCTGCTACTAACGTTAAGTTGCGTGCTACACGCTGCGAGTCGC
>Ga0265301_10000669_pt1 | contig 47513 bp, 37 predicted proteins | sample AusTroGonzalo_MG_2_FD_193488 | JGI IMG/M metagenome (GOLD analysis project Ga0265301, IMG submission 193488) | Bovine rumen microbial communities from tropical cattle in Woodstock, Queensland, Australia - Gonzalo_04 | ecosystem: Host-associated > Mammals > Digestive system > Stomach > Rumen ...
CTCCCCCAGGCCTCTGTTTTACATGCACACTTGGGGGCGTTCTGTTTTTTCTCAGCGCCGCATGGGATCTAAAGAATTCAAAACAATCGAAGAACAAATCGGGATCCTGAAAAGACGGGGTCTTGATATTCCAGACGAGAAAAGAGCTTCTGAATTTCTTTTGCGCAACAATTATTACAGAATCGGCGGTTATTCCTTGACTTTGCGATCTCACGATGTCTTCAATCAAGGCGCGACATTCCAGAATATTGTCGATATTTATGATTTTGACCATTCACTCAGGCATATTTTACTGCGTTATATCGAGCTGATAGAAGTTGCCGTGAAATCTCTCTATTCATACGAATTTACGAAATGTTACGGAGCTACAGGTTATTTGGATCCAGCGCATTTTTCGGATCAGGTCAAGTATCGCGAGATAATTGCAAAAGCAGAAAAACAAAAAGCAGCGCGTCTTCCGCATGAGCCGTATCTGAAGCATTTTATTGAAGATTTACATCAGAATCAGATTCCGCTATGGGCTTATGTAGATTTGTTGACCATATCCGATATTTCGTTTCTGTATTCAATTTCGGAATTAAAAATACAAAGTGCGGTTGCGGATTCATTCGGACTTCGTAACAAAGGAGCAGAATTATTGAAAAGTTTCATGCACAGCCTGACGATTATCAGAAATCTCTGCGCCCATGGCAGCCGCCTCTTCAACAGGCTTTTTGAGCAAAAACCGTGGCTGAATAAAAAAGAACTTTCGCTGCTTAGAGTAAAAGACGGTGTCATTGATAACGCTCATCTTTTTGGTTTCGTGCTGATTATGAAGCGTCTGCTTAAACCTGAAGAATTTGATTCAATGAAAAAGGAAATAACCGATTTATCCGAAAAACTCCCGTTTGTTTCGCTGAGATACTACGGATTTTGCGATAATTGGCAGGATATTCTGTAACATAGAGCGGGCGAGCCGCATACGCTCCGATATTTTCTATTTTATTCGTTGAAGCTATCTGCCGCGTCATGGCAAAGGGAACTTATGGAGTGTCTTTTACTTTTTAAGGATCCTCATCGCGTTGAGAACTGCTATCACGGTGACGCCGACATCGCCGAAAACCGCTTCCCACATTCCGGCGATCCCCAAAGCTCCGAGAACAAGGAAAACGCCTTTTATTCCGAGAGCCAGCGCGATATTCTGGATGACGATGCTTTTTGTCGCTTTTGCAACATCTATGGCTTCGAGAAGTTTTGAAGGTTCGTCCGTCATCAGGACTACATCGGCCGCTTCGATCGCAGCGTCGGAGCCGAGACCTCCCATGGCTATACCTACATCGGCTCTTGCCAGAACAGGCGCGTCGTTTATTCCGTCGCCGACAAAGGCGAGTTTGCCGATTCCCTCGCTATTTTTCTCTAACATCTCGATTTTTTCGACTTTTTCTCCGGGAAGAAGCTGCGCGTAGGACTCATCTATTTTCAGTTTTTTGGCTACGGCTTTTGCGATTTTCTCGTCGTCGCCCGTGAGCATTGCGATTTTTTTCACGCCGAGTTCTTTTAACCCCAAAACCGCTTTGAAACTGTCTTCTTTGATTTCGTCGCTTATCAGAATGCAGCCTACGTAGCGTCCATCTGTTGCGACATAGACTTTTGTTCCCGTTTCGTCACACGGCTGGAAGGAGATTTTTTCGTCTTTCATAAGTTCTGAGTTCCCGGCGAGGATTTTTTCGCCGCCGAAGAGCGCACTGATGCCTCGCCCCGGGATTTCCTGATGAGCTGAAACAAGCCCGTTTCCGATTTCTTTTCCGTTCGCTGCCAGAATTGATTTTGCGATAGGATGGTTTGAAAAATATTCGGCAGCGGAGGCATATTCAAGCACTTTTTCTTTGGTCCAACCGTCAGCCGGAATGATTTCCGTGACATTGAAAACACCTTTGGTGAGAGTTCCGGTTTTGTCGAAAACGACGGTTTTGAGGTCGTCGAGCGCTTCGAGATAGTTGCTTCCTTTCACGAGCACGCCGTGTTTTGAAGCGGCTCCGATGCCTCCGAAAAATGTGAGCGGGATCGAAATCACAAGCGCGCAGGGGCATGATACGACAAGGAAAACAAACCCTCTGTGGATCCAGTCTGTCCATTCTCCTCCGAGAAGAAGCGGAGGAAGCACAGCCAGAAGCGCTGCGAGAATAACGACCGCAGGAGTGTAGTATCCGGCGAATTTTGTGATGAAATTTTCTGTTTTCGCTTTTCTTTCAGAAGCGTTTTCAACGAGGTCGATTATTCTGGAAACTGTCGATTCCCCGAAATTTTTAGTCGTTCTGATCGTCAGCGTGCCGCTCTGGTTTACGCATCCTGAGAGGACTTCGTCGCCTTCGCGGACACTTTTCGGGACCGATTCGCCGGTCAGAGCCTTCGTGTCAAGCATCGAATTTCCTTCGAGCACGATGCCGTCGAGAGGGATCTTTTCGCCAGGTTTCGCGATTATCGTTTCTCCTAAAGCGACATTTTCGGGAGAAACAGTCTCGGAAACGCCGTCACGCAGCACTGTTGCGTGGTCCGGGCGGATATCCATGAGTCCTGAAATCGATTCTTTCGAGTGCTTTATCGCAAGCGACTGGAAAAATTCTCCTATCTGGTAAAAAAGCATGACCGCGACAGCCTCGGGATATTCGCCGATGGCAAAAGCCCCGACAGTGGATATCGTCATCAGGAAATTCTCGTCGAAAACCTGCCCGCGGGCGATATTTTCAACTGCTTCAAGGAGGACATCGTAACCGAGAATGATGTAAGCCGCTATCAGAAAGCCCAGTTCGATGTGCAGCGGAACATCTGCCGCAAAAGTTAACACAAGTCCTGCAAGATAGACTAAAGCTCCGATAGATAAGCGTAAAATCAGTTTTCTGCCGCCTGAATGTTCATGCTCGTGATGATGGTCGCAGGCGTGACAGCAGCGGCATCCGTGTTCGTGTTCACAAGATTCATGTTCGTGATGTTCATGTGACATAGCTGCCTCCTGATCAATGCGTTTCCCGGTAGTCCGGCATCAGTTCTTCGAGATGCTCGAATCCCGTGTCGATGATTTTTTTAACATGGTCGTCTGCCAGCGAGTAGTAGACGATCTGTGCCTCGCGCCGGAATTTTACGAGTCCCGCAAGACGCAACGCCTTCAGCTGGTGAGAAACCGCCGATTTTGTGAGCCCTAACAGCACGGCGATGTCGCAGACGCACATTTCGCTCTGTTCGAGAGCGTGCAGGATCTTGACTCTCGTGTAGTCGCCGAAAAGCTGCATCAGATCCGCTAGGTTCAGATATTCGTCATCCGACACCATTTTTGACCTGACATCGTTCACAATGTTTTCGTGTATCACATTGCAAGTGCATAAAGACTCCGAATCTACCATTTGAGACCTCCTCATTTATTAGTTGAACAAATGAACAACTAATCATTACTCCTTAAAAAAGTTTTGTCAAGAGGGAGTTGAGAATAGTGGTAAAAAAACTTTGACGGCAAAGGAATTTTTATGTCCGGAAATGCTTGAACATTATAGAAATTCACCAACAAAAACAGAGGAATAATACAAAAACAGATGAGAGTCTCAAAAACTTGTTTTTTTATTGGTTTTAATAAAATTAAGCAATTCGTTTTTTGAGGAGTCTGCTATGAAAAAGTTTTTATCTGTAATTTTGGTTTTTTCGGTAGTTTTTCTTTTCATTTCCTGCCATACGGCGTGTAAACCGGACAAAAAAGAAACTCCGGCGATTTACGAGGCGACATTTGTCGAAAGTTCCGGAACGGCCGAGGTTATGGTGAGGGCGAGCGGCATAGGCTGCTCGGTAGAAGAGGCTTTGCAAGAGGCCAGGAAAACGGCCGTCTGGTTTGTACTGGAAAGCGGCGACCAGCCGATTCTGAAGAGCGATGCCGAAAAGACGAAGGCTTACGGTTTCGAAATGAAGATGTATCAGAATCCGGACAAATACATCCGCTGGACTTCAGACATCAAGTCGAAATCGAAAAGCGGCGACAAAACGAAAGTAACGTATCTTTTCAGGATCGACACGGCAATGATCATGCAGGAACTTGCCGCAGCCGGCGTTATCGCGGCGATGGAGGAAATCAGCGAAGAGATCGGGCTTCCATCGATTTCTGTTTTTGCCGACAAAGGCGGCGATTTCGCGAAGACGGCGGTCGCTGTCATCCAGGAATATTTTCAGGATAGCGGCCTCGAGGTCTTTAAGGCGGAGCAGGGTGCTGTTGTTGATAAAATCGTGAGCAAAATCTCAATGCTGGAAGGTGCGGAAACCGATCCGATGCACGATATGGCGCTCACTCTGGGAACGGATATTTACGCGAAAGCCAGTTTCTCGGAATCGCACGGCAGCATAGGTTCGAAGGCGTCCGTCACGCTGGAAGTCTTCGAAACGGCAAGCGGAAAAATGCTCGCTTCGACAACCGGTTATTCGGCTGAAAGGCGCGTTACCGACAAAAACGCCGTTATCCAGGAGGCTGTGAACGACGCAAGCTCGAAAGTTTTAAGCCAGATCAAAAAAGAGTGGATGAAGATGGCGAAGAGCGGGAAACCGTTCAAAATCACCCTTCTTTCAAGCAGTTCCGACGGCGCTGCGGCCGATGAAGCTGTTTACGGCGCATTGAAGAAACTCACGCAAAAGCCGATCAAGAGAGTAGCGGGCGGAAAATCGACTTTTACCTATATCGCTTACGTCAAAAACATCGCGAACGCATACGAACTCTTTCAGGCGGTAAAAAAATCATACAACGGACCGGCCCAGTTTGAAAAAGTCAGCGATTCAGGCTCGTTCCTTGTTTTTAAGACTGCGGGAAGCGAAGAAATCGAACTTAAAATAGAGTAGGTGAATTATGAAAATCAGATTCCTTTCAATATTTCTGATCCTGTCGGTTTTTGTAACTTCGCAACTTTCTGCCGGTGAGAAATCGGAAAATTTCAACAAGGCGAAAAGCAAAGCGGAGGCCGCTTTTGACGAACTGGACGGAAAGATTCCGGAACCTGCGGTCCAGCCTGCTGCAGAAACGAAGGAAAAGACGCTTCAAGGCGCTTTTTTGACAGACGACGACTTTCTGTCTTTCGCGGTCTTGAAGGGCAGAGGAACCGGGAACAATGAAAAAAGCGCGAAAATGTCGGCACTTGCCGAACTCGGCAATTCGATAGTAGTCAATGTTTCTTCCGTGCTTCAAATGTCGCAGGAAGATATAAACGGCGAATATTCGCAGTATTTTAAAGAGGACATAAAGACAAGGTCGGATGTTTTTCTGAAGGGCGTCCGTTTCACGAAACTGAAGAAAACGGGAGAAGGTTTTGAAACTGTTGCGTTTATGACTGAAAAAGATATAACGAATACAATAAGTTATCTTCTTAAACAGATGCCTTCCGACATCGATGCGCTTGATCCAGAAAAGTTTGACGATGTTCTTACCGCGATCTATCTTTCCTATTCCCTGCTTTACGCCGTTTCCGATTCCCAGGTCAAGGAAAGGCAGAAATATATCATTATTCTCAATAACTTGAAGGCTGAAATCGAAAAACTCGCGGTTTCAGGCTCTGTTTATTTTTCGGCAAGGACGGGTGTCTCGGGAAAAGTCGGGATCGCAGGGAAGGAATACGATCTCAACAAAAAAATCCATCTTAAACCGGGTGATTATAATTTTTTAGTAAAATCAAAAGGTTATAAAACGCAAAGCGGTAAATTCGCGCTTGCTAAAGGCGACAGGAAATTTGTTGAACTCATTATGATCCCTGAAAATTTGGGCAAAAAAGAGGTTTTTCTGCGTGTCGACAGTTCGGTCAGAATGATCGACGATATCGAAAAAGTTCTTCTTGATTTCGGCATTGTTCCGACTCAGAACAAAAATCTGCCGCATCAGATCGTTGTTGTCGTAAAGGGAACTTCGGCGAAGGTCGATAACTATGAAAAATATACCGTTGAAGTCGATCTCCACACTTTCAAAAACTGGCAGAAATTCAAAATCACGCACTACGAGCACAGGCCGTTTTTTGTAACTCAGCAGAATAAAAAAGAAAAGATCCGTGAAGAAAGCAAAAAAATTTCGGCAGCTGTCGTCAAAAAATTCCTTTCGTCAATAGATTTAGGCGAATTTTTCGCTGAATAAACTGTCGTTTTTTCCGGGGCGCCGCAACTTGTGCCGTCATATCAAAAAAATTATTTGACTAAGTAATTTTTATTACTTATAAGGCATCGATTTATGTTCATTGGGGTTTGTTTTTTTAATCCTTTTTTTTATGGAGGTTTATATGAACAAGTATGTAGAAAGCGTTATCGCTAACGTAAAAGCAAAACACGCTAACGAACCCGAATTCGTTCAGACTGTAGAAGAAGTTCTTTCTTCTCTTTCCCCTGTTGTTGACAAACACCCTGAGTATGAAAAGGCTGACCTTCTCAATCGTATGACTGAGCCGGAAAGAATGTTCACATTCAGAGTTGTATGGACCGATGATCAGGGCAACACCCACACCAACCGCGGCTGGAGATGCCAGTTCAACGGCGCGATCGGACCCTACAAAGGCGGACTTCGTTTCCAGAAGAACGTTTACGAAGGAATCATTAAGTTCCTCGGCTTCGAGCAGACCTTCAAAAACTCGCTTACCGGTCTTCCTATCGGCGGCGCAAAAGGCGGCTCGGACTTCGATCCTGCTGGCAAATCTGATGCAGAAGTTATGCGTTTCTGCCAGAGCTTCATGACAGCTCTTTACCGTTACATCAGCCCGGACATCGACGTTCCGGCTGGCGATATGGGTGTAGGCGGAAGAGAAATCGGCTACCTCTATGGTCAGTACAGAAGACTTAAAGGCGTTTGGGAAAACGGCGTTCTTACCGGCAAAGGTCTTACCTACGGCGGATCGCTCATTCGTCCTGAAGCTACCGGTTACGGCGCAGTTTACTACCTTGAGAACGTCCTCAAACATGAAGGCGACGAGATCAAAGGAAAGAAAATCGCAGCAGCTGGTTTCGGCAACGTTACATGGGGTATCTGCAAGAAAGCTATGCAGCTTGGCGCAAAAGTCATCACCCTTTCTGGTCCTGACGGATACATCCTTGACGAAGACGGCGTAGCAACTCCGGAAAAGGTTGATTACCTTCTTACCATGAGAGCTACAGACCCGATGCACGTTAAACCTTACGCTGACAAATTCGGCTGCAAATTCGTTGCAGGCGAGAAACCCTGGGGCGTAAAATGTGATGTCGTTATGCCGTCAGCAATGCAGAACGACGTTAACATGGAACAGGCTAAGAAGATCGCAGCATGCGGTGCAAAATACTACATCGAAGTTGCAAATATGCCGACCACGAACGATGCACTCAACTTCCTTCGTGAGCAGAAGAACCTCATCGTCGCTCCGTCGAAAGCAGTTAACGCAGGCGGCGTAGGCGTTTCCGCACTCGAAATGTCACAGAACAGCGAAAGACTTGTCTGGACAGCTGAAGAAGTTGACGAGAAACTTAAACAGATGATGAAGAACATCCACGACAATTCCGCAGCAGCAGCTGAAAAATACGGCCTTGGCTACGACCTCGTTGCAGGTGCAAACATTGCCGGATTCGAGAAAGTTGCAACCGCTATGATGGAACAGGGACTCTTCTAATCGAACCTGTTTTTCGGATTTTTGCGGGGAGCTTCGGCTCCCCGTTTTTTTTATACAGTAACACCGCGGCGTATTTTTTCCCTGTGAAATATCTGAATGTCTGCAAAAAACGGAGGTTGAGGAAATTCTAGGGAACTTCGACGCGGTTCAGAAGTTCGGAGATGATTTTATCGTTCTGGATTTTTTCCGCCTCGGCTTCAAACGAGGGGATGATTCTGTGACGCAGGACCGGGTAGGCGACTTCCTTGATGTCTTCCGGCGTGACGAAGCTTCTCCCTTCGATGAAAGCGCGGATCCTGCCGGCGAGAATTAGGAAAATGCTTGCACGCGGGCTTGCGCCGACATCTATGAGCTGCGCGAGCGAGCGGTCTTTCGGCTGTCTTGTTTCCGAAACGATCGAAATGACGTATTTTTTGATCCTGTCGTCGGTGTAGATCTGTTTCGCGATCTCCTGCCATTCTCTGATAACGTCTTTGTTCAGGATCTTATTGAGTTTCTGCGTGAGTTCGCGCCGTTCGAATTTCTCGATTATTTTAAGCTCTTCGTCGGGAGTAGGGTAGTCGATGAGAACTTTGAACATGAACCTGTCGACCTGCGCTTCGGGAAGCGGATACGTTCCTTCCTGTTCAAGCGGGTTCTGCGTTGCAAGAACGATGAAAGGCTCGGGGAGGGCGAAAGTTGTTCCGCCGATCGTGACCTGACGCTCCTGCATCGCTTCAAGCAGGGCGGACTGCACTTTCGCCGGCGCACGGTTGATCTCGTCGGCAAGGATGACATTGGAAAAAACGACACCTTTTTTGATCTCGAAATTGTGGTCTGTCATGTTGAAGATCCTGCTTCCGATGATGTCGGCAGGCAGCAGGTCGGGCGTGAACTGTATCCTCTGGAAGTCAAGATCCGTCGAATCGGCAAACGCCTTGACAGCGGTCGTTTTCGCAAGACCCGGAACGCCTTCCAGAAGAATGTGGCCTTCGCCGATTATACCCATGATCAGGGCTTCCACCATCTCTTCCTGCCCGACGATGACCTTGGAAATTTCCGATTTCAGGGCGTTTATCGTCAGCGCGTGATTTCTGATTTTTTCATTCAATTCACCGAATTCCATATATTCCTCCATACAAAAAACGATTCAAGAACAAACGTGATAGTAAATTTATTTCAATTTTCTGTCAACGCAAGCGGTCAGCGTGTTTTTATTTCGAAATTTTCAAGTTCGGACGTCTTCAGGAAATCCATGACTTTCGTTGTTTGTTCAGTGTCCGGAGAGGAAGTGATCAGTTTTCCTATTGACCTTATTTTCGGAGAGAACATCTGTGCGGCAAGCGATTTTGTTGCGGGAACAGGTCTGAAACCGTTCTTCAGGAGTGAGAAAAAACGCTTTGTCGACCATGTCAGGACTGTGGTTCCGCACGGAAGTTCCGAAAAATCGGAAAAACTTCTGCCTCTTTTGCCCAGAAATTTCAGAAACTGCGCGGTCCTTTCTGAAGAAGTGTATGTGTCGGAAGACGCTTCCGGGGAGTAAACATAAATTTTGCCGTGTCTTTTTCCCGGTTCGGATTCGTTGAAAAACCTTATCAGACCGCGTGTCATAAGGAGCGGACTTCTGAAAAAGCGGAGATAGCGCACCGGTACGGAGTCGGGCGGCGCATCGACCGCGATTTTTCCGTTAAATTCCGGAAATACCGGCATTTTCGGCTGTGAAACAGCTTCATTATGATTCTTTAAATAGAGAAAAGATGCTTCGTGAAAACCTAAATCCAAAGCACCCTTCACAACAATGATTCCGGAATCGGAAGTGATTCTGCCGAAGGAAAAGAAGTCGGATCCGGATCTGAAAAGGGTCTTTTTGAGGTAGAAACTTTCGGGCGAGAAATTTTCTTCTAGAAAGAAAAGTCCGTTTGCGTCAGTCCGTTCCAGAAGTCTATCCAAAATGATTTTCTGTATTGAAATCAGTGCCGACTGTTTCAGTTTTCCGTCTCTCGCGTAGTTCTTTTCAAGTGATGACGCCTGTGTTTTGTCAAAAACGAAATAATCGGAAATGTCGTCTGTTATCACACATTTTTTTATCTGGAAAAGCTGCGGATCGATCCCTAGGGATTTCAGTTTTTCCGCAATTTTTTCAGTATCGGATTTCTTTGAAAAATAAATGATGTTTGCCTTGTAAGTCATTGTTTTTATTAGATAGAAAAGTAATCAATAAAAATCTTTGCCTCGATGAACAGGATCCCTGCAATAAAATACAGAATTCGGTAAAAATTCCTTTCCGCAAGAAATTTGGACTGGTCCGGAGTTCTTTTGAATGAAATAATTTTATAGATCGTGTGTATGAGTCCGGCTGCGATAAAAGGATAAGTATAGACGATCATTCCTGAAATTGCCATCGATGCAGCGAAGATGTAAAGCGTGGCCGCAAAAAAGAGGCAGAAAGAGACAATTTCCCATTTTTTAGCGCCGAAATAGACCGCACCTGTCATGATTCCGGTTTTTTCATCGGCATCTCGGTCGATAAGTTCATGGTTGATGTGGCCTGCCGAAAAGAGCAGGGCGAAGTAGACTGATGCCGCAAATCCGGCACTGTCAATCGGTTTTATGACGGCATAACCCATCAGAAAATGGATGATCTGGCCGAAAAAATGGATCAAAGTTCCAAGGACCGGTCTGTATTTGAACCCTTTTTTCGGAAAAGAATAAAGGCACCAGAGAAGAAAACTGACAACTGCGAAAACGGCAAGAGCGAATTTTATCATGAAAAAGAAAAGGAGAGAAAGGGAAAGCGAAACTGCGAGAGTCGCAATAAAGGTCGATTTTCTGTTCTTTAAATCGGAAAGGCGGGTGTTTTCGCCGTCTTCGCCGATTCCGGCAAGTCCGTTGAATGCATAAATCGCCGTAAAAAGAAGAAAAATCGCGACAACGAACAGGATTACCGGAATAGACAGAAGCTGCGGCAGTGATTCAAATGCGAAGAATAATCCGATCAGCGGAAACCCCAGTAAAATAGAAATCTCAGCGAATCTCGCAGACTTTATGAAAGCGGAAAACCTGTTCATTCAACCTCCTGTTTTTACCGCCGCCGCATAACTTTTTATCGATATCTCGAAATATCGAGATTTCGAAATATCGACAGCGGCGAACCGAAACATCGGCGGCGCGGAAAAACCGCCGGCATTATAGTTAATTTTTCATAAATTGCGAGATTACTTGCTAAAACAAATTCAAGTCTTATACTCGCGCAAAAATTGCTCTTTAATTGTTTTGAACTTTTAATAACTTTTTTGAAGGAGAAAAAAAATGAATTTTATCGAAACTTTGCGCGAAAAGGCAATCAAGGTCCAGAAAACGATAGTTCTTCCGGAAGGAACCGAACCGAGAACTCTCAAGGCGACCCAGATCATTCTTGAGCAGAAGATCGCGAAACCGATCCTTATCGGAAACCCCGACAAGATCGCTGCAGCGGCAAAAGAACTCGGCGTAAAAATCGACGGCGCAAGAATAGTTGATCCGGTTAACAGCGAATACTACGAAGATTTCGTCAACACTTTCTATGAAATGAGAAAGGCGAAAGGCGTTGACATGGAAAAAGCACGCAAAATGATGGCTGACGAAGTTTACTTTGCAACGATGATGGTCAAAAAAGACGTTGCTGACGGTCTTGTAAGCGGCGCAATCCATTCTACCGGCGACACGATCCGTCCGGCACTTCAGATCATCAAAACGAAACCCGGCATCAAATCGGTTTCCAGCGCGTTCGTTATGATAGTTCCGAACTGCGAGCTCGGCAGCAACGGAATGTTCCTTTTCGGCGACTGCGCAGTCAACCCGAACCCGACATCGGCTGAACTTGCAGAGAGCGCAATTCTCACCGCTCAGACTGCAAAATCATTCTGCGACATGGATCCGAAAGTCGCACTGCTGAGCTTTTCGACATACGGCAGCGCAAAACACGAATTCGTTGACAAGGTAGTCGAGGCAGTAAAAATCGTTCACGAAACAGCTCCCGACCTCAAGGCTGACGGCGAAATCCAGGCTGACGCAGCTATGGTTGCAAGCGTAGGCAAGACAAAATGCCCGTCGAGCCCGATCGCAGGACAGGCTAACGTCATGATCTTCCCCGACCTTCAGAGCGGAAACATCGGCTACAAACTCGTTCAGAGACTTGCAAAGGCAGAAGCAGTCGGTCCTTTCCTTCAGGGAATCGCAAAACCGGTCAACGACCTTTCGAGAGGCTGCTCGGTCGACGATATCGTAAACGTAGTCGCTGCAACTGCAATCCAGGCTGCAAACTAATCTGAATTCTTTATGCAAAAATCCCCGTCGATCTTCAAAAAAAGTTCTGATCTGGCGATACTTACGATAATTTCGCGTGTTTTGGGTCTGGTGCGGGAATCCGTTACGGCAGCTTTTTTGGGGACGGGGGCTCTGGCGGATGCTTTTGCTGTCGCTTTCACGATCCCGAATGTCGTGCGGAGGCTTTTTGCCGACGGAGTCATTTCATCGGCCTTTATCCCTCGCTTCAAAGGGCTTCTCGCCGAAAACAAAAGGGGTGAGGCAGCCGAATTTCTGAGTGCGCTTTTCACTCTTGTGAGCCTTGTTTCGTTTGTTTTTGTCGCACTCGCATTCGTTTTTTCGGGCGGTATAACGGCGGTTTTAGCCCCGACGCTTGAGGAAAACGCGGCGGCTGAGGCTGCACTTCTTGCGAAAATAATGTTTCCTTACGTTTTTTTCATTTCGCTTGCAGCTCTTACGCAGAGTGTCCTCAACAGTTCGGGGATCTTCAGGCCGAGCGGAGCAGCGCCTATAATTTTCAACATCGCCTTCATCACGGCTGCTTTTCTGATCGCGCCGCTTACCGGAAATCCGGCGAGAGCTCTTGCAGTCGGAGTCTTTACAGGGGGATTTTTGCAGCTTGCACTCCAGCTTCCTTTCATGGCGAAAACACTTTTTAGCTTCACTTTTACGAGCCTGAAAAAAGCGTTCGCGAACCCCAATATCGCGAAATCGGGAAAGATGGTTTTGGCCGCGCTTTTCGGTACCGGCGCATACCAGCTGAACGTCCTTCTCACGACAAACATGGCAAACAGAGCAGGGGAGGGCGTTGTCAGCAGCCTCCGTTTTTCGGCGCGGATAGAAGAACTTGTGATCGGTGTTTTTGTCGTGACGCTGAGCACGGTGATTCTTCCGGAACTGGTTGAAAACGCGAAAAGCAGGAATTTTGCAAAACTTACGGAAAACCTTGATTCAGCCTTGAAATTTGTCGCGTTCGTATCGATTCCGGCGGTAGTTTTCACCCTCGTAAATTCGACTGAAATGGTCCGCCTTCTTTTTGGATTCGGCAAATTTGACGAAAAATCGGTCGGACTCACCGCTTTCGCACTCGATTTCAGGATCGCGGGGCTCTTTTTCCTCGCCCTTTCAAGGATTCTGAACTCGTTTTTCTACGCGCTTGAAAAAACAAAACTTCCGGTTTTCGCAGGTCTTGTCTCTATTGCGGTGAACTTCATCGCCGCATATTTTCTCGTTGACGCACTTGCCGGAGGCGGTATCGCGCTTGCATCGTCGCTTGCGTCGCTTGCGGCGGCAGTGATACTTTTTGCCGCAGTGTTCAAATTCTTCAAAGGCGGTTCTATTTTCGGAAAAGCGATTCTTTATTTTGTGAAAATATCAATGATTTCAGTTGTTTCCGTTTCGCCGTTATTCTTTTTTAAATCACCGGTTTCCGCGTTTTTCAGCTCTCTTTTCACGAACGCCAAAATAAGCGAATTCTGTTCGTTTTCAGTTTCCGCGGCTGTTTTCGGAGTGCTTTTCATCACAATTTCGGCGATTTTAAAAGACGAAACGCTTGCGGTCGTGAAAGGGATTTTCAGGAAATAATGGGTTGTATGGAGTGATTTTTTAAGAATTTTTTGATTTAGTCGAACAAATCGTCAAGCTCTTCCTGAGCACTTTTCTTTTTTGATTTATTGTTGGATTTTTTCTTGGGAGCAGGTTTTTCCTCTTCCTCTTCTTCGTCCTCTTCGTCTTCTTCAGGCTCTTCTTCAACTTCGTCTTCGTCTTCTTCAGGCTCAGCCTCTTTTTCCTCTTCTTCCTCGTCCTCCTCGTCCGCTGCAGCTTCTGCGGCTTCGCGTTCAGCTTCTTCGCGTTCGCGTCTCATTCTTTCCTGTTCCTCTGCTTCCTGACGCTCAGCTTCTTTTCTTGCCTCTTCTTCCGCAAGTTTTTCTTCAAGTTCAGCTTTTTCGCGTTCGAGTCTCTCTCTTTCAGCTGCCGCAGCTTCCTCGCGTTCAGCTTCTCTGCGGGCTTCTTCTTCTGCGAGTCTTGCAGCTTCTTCCTGCTTGCGGATCGCCTCTTCCTGCTCTGCGATCGTGTTTTTCAGAGAGTTTGCGCTCGGACATGCAGCCTCGAAACCTTTCTGGCATGATTTGTCGTAGAAAGAGAGCATTTCGCGGAGTTTGTCGAGTTCAAGCGTTTCTCCGTAAGCCTCGCTCAGGTAAACGCCGATGTAGTAGCACGATTCCGCATGGTCTGCATCGCATGCTTTTTTGTAGTAAGTCTGCGCTTCGCCGTCGGAGCCTTCAACGTTTTCGACCATTACGCGGGCAAGTTTGTAGCAGGCTTCTTTTGAACCGCCGTTGCACGCTTTTTCGTAGTATGGTTTTGAAAGAGGAAGTTTTTCTTCTTTTTCTTTGGTCGCAGCGATCATGTCGGCAAGTTTTTCGCAGATGTCGTTCATTCCGCTGTCACAGGCTTTGCCCCAGAAAGTGATGACTTTGTTGTAGCCTTCCTCTTCTTCGAATTTTTTCGACCAGGTCTGACCAAGGTCTACGCAGGTTTTGATGTCGCCTTTGTCGCATGCGAGTTCAAAGTATTCTTTTGCCTTGGCGACATTTTTTGCTATCGAGCCGCCGCCTTTCGCGTAGATCTGGCCTACGCCTCTGCACGCCTTTCCAAGACCGCGTTCGCATGTTTCCTTATAAAGGTTGAAAGCCGAATCGGTATCTTTGTAAACACCGCCTTTTCCGCTTGCCCACATGTCGGCAAGAATGAAGCACGATTCATCGAATTTTCCGTCACACGCCTTCTGGAAAAGTTCTCTCGCCTTTTTGTTCTCTTCGTTTATACCGTCACCGTTCTGCCAGAGCAGAGCCGCGTTGTGGCAGGCTTCAATGTGATTTTCCTTTTCGCAGGCTTCCTGATAGTAGCCTCTTGCCTTGATTTTGTCGTTTTCGCGGGCAGCATTTCCTTTTTCAAACAAGGAAACGGAACCGCATGCGGCAAAAACAAAAAGTGCCATAAAAGTCATTACAACGATGTTTTTTCTCATTTTTTCCCCCAAAACTGAAAAATCTTCATCAAAAAAACCGCTATAATTTATTGAATAAGTTTAGCAAATCAATTTTTTGCAATAAAAAAGTGGCAAAATGCGCAAAAAAAACGGCGTTCGGAAAAATATTTGACGGTTCCGGCAACAAAATAACATTATTATTTGACTTTTGCCGTTTTTTTAACTATTTTCACAAAGTTTTTTTGTTAGTTGTTCAATTTTAGGAGTGAAAAATGGACGAAAACAAGCAAAACGGTGCAGCGAAACCGACAATCGACAAGGAATACCTGAAAAAGCTTGCCGAAAAAATCAAAGCTGAAAAGGCAAGAAAGGAATCTTTGAGTCACAAAAACGATTCAACGCCGACTCCGCCTCCGATTTCTTCAATTTCTTCGAAGTATCTTTCGGATGACGATGAAGAGGAAATGGCTTCCGAAAAGACGGCGATTATTGATCTTTCGGCATTCTCCGGTCATGCTTCCGATGCAAGGCTTACAATTGTTGACGGAAAAGACGCAGGCAAAAACATCGAAATCACGAAAGATGAGATTTTAGCAGGAAGAAGCCTGGACAACGATTTTGTAATCAGTGATATCTCGGTTTCGAGAAAGCACTTCAAAATCACCAAGGAAAACAACCGTTTCATCGTCAACGACCTCGGCAGCGGAAACGGTATAAAGGTCAACGGCTCAAAGGTTACCTCCGCAGATCTTTCGGACGGTGACATCATTTCTGTCGGTGCGCGTCAGATAAAGTTCGAGATCCTCAATCCCGAGCTTAAACAGACTCAGATGAGAGCTAAAAAACAGACGATACAGGTCGATTATCAGGATGACAATGAAGATTTTGCTCCGAAAAAGAGCGCTTCGGCTGTAATCTGGATCGTTATTGCTGTTCTGCTTGTTGTTGCCGGAATTGCAGCTTACGTCATTTTCGGAGGTTCCAGCAGCCAGCCGCAGTCATCAAATGATTTTGTCTTCGGCGAGAAAGAGAAACTCGCGATCGAAAGACTGATCGACAAAAAGGATCTTCAGAACGCGGAAAAGGCGATTCTTGATGCAAATGTAAAAACTCCGGGCGACAATCCTTACAAACTTTGGCTCAGCGAGCAGCTTGTCCTCATCGGAAAGGAAAAAACCAATCAGATCACCTTCAATAATGCTAAAAACGTCATTCAGAAAAATCCTGAAGAGGCGGAAAAACTTTTGAAATCGATTCCTGATTCCTCGATTTTCTCCGACGAGGCTAAAAATCTTCTTACTCTGATTCCTGTCAAGAAAGAAGAACCGAAAGCCGAGCCCAAAAAGGAAGAGCCGAAAGCGGAACCGAAGGCAGAGGAACCCAAGGCTGAACCTAAAGAAGTAAAGGCAGAGCCGAAGAAGGAAGCTCCGAAAGCCGAACCCAAAAAGGCAGAGCCGAAGAAAGAAACTCCGAAAGCCGAGCCTAAGAAAGAAGAAGTAAAGGAAGAGCCTAAGAAGGAAGAACCCAAGGCTGAACCTAAAAAGGAAGAACCGAAGAAAGAAGAACCGAAAGCCGAGCCCAAAAAGGCTGAGAAGAAAGAAGAAGTAAAGGCTGAACCGAAGAAAGAAGAGCCGAAAAAAGCTGAAAAGAAGGAGACCAAAAAGAAAAAAGCCGCAACCATGAGCGAAGAAGAGGCTAAAAAACTTTATATGGAAGCCAATGCGATGAAGGACGACAATCCTGAAAAAGCAAGAGAAATCCTTCAGAAGATTCTTGACTCCGTTGATCCGGAAAGCAAACGTTACAGAAAGGCGAAAGAACTTTTGGACAGATTATAATTCGGGAGAGTTTTTATGAAAAAATCGCTTCTCACTGCACTTTTGCTTTTGGTTTTCACACTTCCGGTTTTCGGCGCGGCGGCTTTTGCCGAAGCTCTCGACAAAGACGGCAACTCCGTTACCTGGACATTTTCGTTTGAAGACGGAAAAAATGTGACGAAAGCAAAAAACAATGCTATAAAACAACTCAAACAGCAGGGACACGCAAATGTCAAGGCCGGTGCGACAACAGCCTTGAATAAAGGTTTTTTCGCAGTTCTTCAGACAGCTTACTGGGTTGAAGGCGTTCTTAAAAACAGTTTTGTTTTCGGTTTCAGCTCCAAATCGGTCGATGATGCGAAAAACGAGGCTCTGAAAGAACTCAAAAAACTCAAAGGCTGGAAGGAAGACCAGGGTTACAGCGTCAACAAAACCGGCGAGTTCTAATTTTTCCCGTCAACGAAATTTCAAAACAAAAAATCATTTTAAGGAGTAATCAAACAATGAAAAACTTCTGGCTCAATATGCCGACAGAAATATTTTTCGGCAAAAATCAGATCGAAGTGCTCGGAAAACAGCTTAAAAAAGAAAACGCGAAGTCGGTTCTTCTTGTTTACGGCAAAGGAAGCATCAAAAGAAGCGGGCTTTACGACAAAATCGTCTCGCTGCTTGCCGAAAATTCGATAAAAATTACAGAACTCCCGGGAATCGACCCGAATCCGCGGATTTCAAGCGTTGCGAAAGGTGCGGAGCTCTGCCGCGAAAACAAGGTTGATTTCATTATTGCTGCCGGTGCCGGAAGCGTCATCGACTGCAGCAAGGCGATTGCGGCGGCAAGATACTATAACGGAGATCCGTGGGATTTCTTCATCCGCAGAACGAGTGTGAAAAAAGCTCTTCCGCTCTGTGCTGTTCTTACGTTGGCTGCGACCGGAAGCGAAATGAACGGCGGATGCGTCCTGACAAACGAGAAAACACTTGAAAAACTTCCGATGGGAAGCGTCAGGCTGAAACCGAGGTTCAGCATTCTCGATCCGGTCTACACTTTCACGCTGCCGGAAAACCAGACGGTTGCCGGAATCGCCGACATGATGAGCCATGTTTTCGAGCAGTATTTCAGCTATCCTGACGCTGCCCTGCAGGATCATATGTCGGAAGCTGTCCTCAAAACCGTTATCGAAAACGCGCCGGTAGTTGTCGCCGAGCCTGAAAACTACGAAGCCCGCGCAAACATCATGTGGGCGGGGACCGTCGCTCTCAACGGACTTCTGGAACTCGGCAAGGAGGGTGACTGGGCGACTCACATGATCGAGCACGAACTCAGCGCGAAATACGATATCACGCACGGCATCGGGCTTGCGATTCTTACTCCGAACTGGATGAAACATGTTCTGGACGAAAAAAACTGCTACAAATTCGCTGCATACGGCAGAAACGTCTGGGGAATAACCGAAAAAGACGACATGAAAGCGTCGTTGCAGGCCATTGAAAAAACAAGCGCTTTCTTCAGATCGATCGGTCTTCCGCAAAGACTTTCCGAAATCGGGATCGACGATTCCAAATTCGATGAAATGGCTGAATCGGCACTGAAAAATTCAAGAATCGGAACGTTCAGGGAACTCGGCAAGGAAGATATCGTCGAAATTTACAGAATGAGCCTTTAAGAATTATTGCCTTAAATCACTGATCTTATTGATAATATCTTCGATTTCCTGAATATTGCCGATTTTGAATCTGATTGAACTTTCCCCCTGGAAAGTGCCGCTGTTTTTCTCTAAAAATTCAAAAAGGGCGTCCATGCTTTTCGGGATGAAAGTCGTTCCCAAAGTCAGCGTGAAATCGTTTCCGCCGATCGAAACGGCTGCTGCGCCGCAGTTTATCGCGAGGATTTTTATCTGCGTGAGATAGAGGAGATTTTCTGTTTCTTCGGGGATTTTTCCGAACATCTCCGTCATCGTGCCGCGCACCCAGCCGAGTTCGTCAAGCGAGCGCAGATCGGCGATCTTCCTGTAAAATCCCATTCTGATTTCGGTGTCTGCAATGTAACTTTCGGGAATGTTCGCGTTGAGTGCCGTCGAAATCTCGAAATCGTTTTCGATGTGCGGTTTTCCGTTCTTGAGCTCGTCTATCCTGTTTTTCAGCATTTCAAGATACATGTCGTAGCCGACTCCTTTAAGTTTTCCCGACTGGCTGATCCCCAGAATGTTGCCGCCGCCGCGGATGTTAAGATCCTCCATCGCGACGTCGTAGCCGTGCCCCAGTTTGTCGAAACGCTTGATCGTCGCAAGGCGGGCGTAAGATTCCTGCGTGAGAGTGTTCAAGTTCGGAACGAAAAGATATGCCTTCGCCTCGCGGTTCCAGCGTCCGACCCTGCCGCGGAGCTGATAAAGTTGCGCCATTCCGAACATGTCGGCGCGGTTTATGATTATCGTGTTGACAAGCGGGATATCTATGCCCGATTCGATGAGAGAAGTCGCGAGCAGAAGGTCGAATTCGCGGTTGACGAAGGCAACCATCACTTTTTCAAGCTCTTCAGGCTCCATCTGCCCGTGGGCGACTGCGATGCGCAGTTCCGGAATGAGCTGTTTCAGGCGGAGTTTTAAGTCGCTTAGCCCGGCAACGCGGTTGTGGACGAAGTAAACCTGACCGTCGCGTGCAAGTTCGGCGAGGATTGCTTCCTTTATGATCTCCTCGCTGTATTCAAGCACGAAAGTCCTGATATTTTTTCTGTCGCTCGGCGCAGTTTTGATGAAAGAGGATTTTCTGATCCCCAAAAGTGACATCTGGAGTGTCCGCGGGATCGGTGTCGCCGTCATCGACAGGGTCGCGACATCATGCTTCATCTCCTTTATCTGCTCTTTGTGTGTGACGCCGAAACGGTGTTCCTCGTCAACGACAAGAAAGCCGAGATCGCGGAATTTAACGTCCTTTCCGAGCACTCTGTGAGTGCCGACGAGAATATCTATCTTTCCGAGTTCCAGATCTGCAAGTATCTGTTTTTGTTTCGATTTGTCATAAAGGCGCGAAAGCATTTCAATCCGGACCGGAAGCTTCGCGAAACGTTCCGTGAAGGTTCTCAGATGCTGGAACGCGAGGACTGTCGTCGGTGCGAGGACTGCTGCCTGTTTCCCGTTTGCGACCGCGATCATGCAGCCGCGCATCGCCACTTCGGTTTTTCCGAAACCGACATCGCCGCAGAGAAGCCTGTCGGTGATTTCAGGGCTGGCGAGATCGGCTTCAAGCTCTTTTATCGAGCGCATCTGGTCGGGGGTCTCGCGGAAGGGAAAATCGCGCAGGAATTCGCAGTAAAGCGGCGTGTCGATTTTCATAACTTCGGTTTTCCCCGCACTTCTCTGGGCGTAAAGTTCCAGGATAGCTGCGGCGACTTTTTCGATTTCGCGCTGGACTCTGCTCATCGTCTGCTGCCAGAGCGCGGTTCGGATGGAGCTTATTTTCGGGAAAACGCCCTCTTCCCAACGGTAGCGGTAGACGTAGTGCATATTGTAGACGGGAATGTATATTTTGTCGTCGTTTTCGTAGCGCAGCTGAAGGCAGTCGGTGCCGTTCATGCTCACCGTTCTTTCATAAACTCCGATCCCGAACTTGTAGTGGACGACGAATTCCCCAGGCTTTAGCGAATTGAGCTCGAAGATCCTGTTTTCGATGTATTCTTCGTGCTTTATTTCCCTCGTTCTCTTTTTTGAAACGGAAAATCTGAAGATTTCGGAAGAGAGAAACGCTGTGCCGAGATCGGGCAGCGAGATAACGCTGTCGGGAGAAAACCACTCTTTTTTGTCGATAAGAAAGACATTGTCGTATTTTAACTGCAGCGGAAGAGCCTCGACATTGACGGCAGGAATGTCGTTATTTTCGCCGAGTTCCTTTAAAATTTCAATTTCGTCAGGTTTTGCGAAAATAACTAAGTTGCTGTTTTCTTTTGATAATTTGTTTAAAACAAAAAGCGGGTCATTCTGGAGCTTCTGCGGAACAGCCTTGTGGACGACCGGAAATTTTTCGATTTCTCCGGCAGTCGAAAAAAAGGAACTCACTTCGATGTCGAACTCCTTTTTCGTCTCCGCGAAATAACTTTCCATCCCGAAAGGAAGAAAGTGTCCTTCCTCGGTCCTTTTGTTTCTTTCGGTATCGATTTTTTCGAAGTCGTCCTTTTCGCAGCTTTCAGATTTCAGCCTTTCAAAGCAGACGGTTTTTGCCTTGAAACGGGAAAAAACGGTGCCGTCGCCCGCAATCAGCGGAAAAATGTCCCACTTCGGAAGAGTGCCGGAAGTTATAAGTTCCTCCGCTTCAAGAAGTTTTTGGGTCGAAAGGTTGCCGGCACGCTCTTCAAGCACTTTCTGCCACTCTTCGCGCAGAATGTTCGGAAACATGAGCATAGGCACCCTTACTTCGTCGAGCGGTTTGCCGTTCCTCTGGTTCGAAAACCAGAAAAGACTTATGTTTTCAAGCTCTTCGTCAAAAAATTCAAGACGAACGCCTTTTCCCGGAATGAAGATGCCGATGTCGACAATGTCGCCGCGGACAGCGAATTCGCCCGCCTCGCGGACGATCTGGACTTTTTTGTAACCCGTGTCGGCAAGCGAACGGACGACGTCCGAAATCCTGTAATACGAGTTTTTTTTGAAGATAAGTTCTTCCGAATTTTCAGGGAGTAAAAGCCTTCCCCCGAGCGGAGTCGTGATGATTATATCGGGCTGAGGGAACATTCCGGCATAGGCTGTCCGCGCGTCGGGATCTTCGCCGCTCCTTTCAAGCAGGAGAAACTGGGGCGCGAAAAGGAGACTCGTGAGCCGGAACGCAGAAAGAGCCGAAACGAGTGAAGAAGCATCGCGGAAATTCGGCATCTGGACGATCAACTTGCCGTATTTATTGAATAAATCAACTGCTACGACCGGAAAAGCGTCAGGCGAAGTCTCTATGAATTTAGTCATTTGGCACCTCGAAAAACCGCTTTCTTATAGCACATTTTCGCAAAATGCCAAAAAGTTAAATTTGACTTGTTTACCTTACTCTTTAAAATATCTGGTTTTTTGATTTTTAGGGAGGAATCGCGTGAAACCTATAGAACTCAAAAATGTCAGGAAGGTTTTCAGCCATCCGATGAAAGTCTGGACGAAGATAGAATCCGTCAAAGACCTTTCCTTTTCAATGGAACAAGGCGAAATCATTGGTTTTGTCGGTCACAACGGTGCCGGAAAAACCACGACGATCAAAATGATAATGGGCTTCATCAGGCCGACTTCAGGTGAAATTTCGGTTTTCGGGAAAAAACCGGGAGACCGTGAAGTGAAAAGCAAAATCGGTTTCCTGCCGGAGCGTCCTTACTTCTATTCAGAGCTCACCGCGATGGAGGTTCTGAAATATTTCGGCAAGCTTTCGGGAATCAGCGGATCCGTGCTGACCGGCAAAGCGGAAAACGTTCTGAAAAAAGTCGGTCTTTTCGAGGACAGGAACCGCAAGCTCGCAAGTTATTCCAAAGGAATGCTGCAGCGTATCGGCCTTGCGCAGGCTATAATCCACGACCCCGAGCTTGTAATCATGGACGAGCCGATGAGCGGACTCGACCCGATCGGCAGAAAGGAGGTCAAGGACATTATCCGCGGACTCAAAAAGGACGGAAAAAGCGTAATTTTCTCAAGCCACATTCTGAGCGATATCGAGAACCTTTCCGACAGAGTCCTCATAATCGAGCACGGCAAACTCAAAAGCTTCGGCTCTCTGCATGAGATCATCAGACCTGAGGATGTCAGATATTCGATCGAATTTTCGTGCGAAAAGGGGATGCAGGATGCCGTTTTCTCGCTTTTCAGCGGTGTCAGACTTGTTTCTGACAGATTCGTTCTCGACTGCGCCGACATCCGCGATTTTAACGCCAAACTTGCAGAAGTCGTAGCGAAAGGATACACGGTTTTGAACGCAAACGGCTCGTATCCGTCGCTTGAAGAGGTCGTTTTTAAGGATATTCAGGAGGAAGCGAATGGACAGCGTTAGAAGAATAACAAGTGTCTCGTTTTACACTTTTCTTGAAATGGTGCGCAGCAAAGTGCTCTACATCCTTCTCTTTTTTGCCCTTTTCATCTTCGCGCTCGGAATCGGCATCACGCAGATGACGATAGGCAACGTGCAGGACATCATCAGCGATATCGGACTCGGAACGATCGAGATTTTTTCTACCGTTCTTTCGATTTTCCTCGGAATTTCGCTTGTCCACAAGGAACTTTCGCTGAAAACCCTACATCCGCTTCTTGCAAGGCCGCTTTCACGCCCGGAATACATCCTCGGCAAATTCTTCGGAATGGTTTTCCTGATCGTCGTCGAAATTATCGTAATGAGCATAATTTTTGCGATTCTCCTTGCTGTTTTCGGCGGATTTTCGCGCTTTTTCGGCTATCTTCCGGCGGTTTACACGATTTTCCTGCAGACATGCACCGTGATTTCGGTCGCAGTTCTCTGCTCGACTCTCACCGAACCTGCCGTTGCCGCGATGCTCACGATTTCGTTCTATCTTGTCGGCGCGACTTCTTATAACCTGGTTTACGCGATAACGAAAAGAAGCTCGGAATTCGTGATAAATCTGGTTACTACACTGCGTTACATCCTGCCAGATTTTTCGCACTTCAATATCAAGGACAATCTGGTTTATGGCCGCGGTCTGGAAGGGCTGAGCCTCGGCTTCGCATCGTTTTACGCGCTTTTCATAATCGTCATCGTCCTTTCGCTCGCAGTCATGTTCTTCAATTCAAAAGAAATTTCTTAGGAGAGAAATATGCTTAAAAAAGGTGACAAGGCTCCCGAATTCAAACTTCAGGATTCGCACGGAACAGAGATAAAACTTTCAGATTTCGCGGGATACAACGTCGTTCTTTACTTTTATCCGCGCGACAATACGTCGGGCTGCACGACAGAGGCTAAGGAATTCACCGAACTTGCCGGCAAATTCAAGGAAAAGCATGCCGTAATCATCGGAATAAGCCCCGACTCTGTCGAATCACACCGCAAATTCGAGGAAAAACACGGCCTCAGAGTCCTTCTTCTTTCCGATCCTGACAGGGAGGTTTTGCAGAAATACGGCGCATGGCAGCTCAAAAAACTCTACGGAAAAGAGTCGATGGGCGTTGTCAGAACGACTTATCTCATCGGCACTGACGGCAGGATCGCCGAAGTGTTCGAAAAAGTCAAAGCGGCTGGGCACGCCGGCAAAGTGATGGAAACTCTCTGCTCGCTGTAAAAACTATCTGACACATACAAAATCTGCGTAAATTCAGATGAGACGTGAAATCGACATGCTTAACGGCGGTTTTGCCGCAAAAATACTTCAGTTCGCGATCCCGCTTGCTCTGACGGGAATTCTCCAGCAGTTTTTCAATGCGGCCGATGTCATGGTCGTCGGGCGTTTCGCAAGCAAATTCGCGATGGCTGCTGTCGGCTGCAACACTCCTGTTATCGGCATTGTCGTCAACCTTTTTGTCGGAATTTCGACCGGCGCGACTGTCGTTATCGCCAAGTGTATCGGGCGCGGCGACGGGGCGGGGGTGAAGAAGGCTGTCCACACAGCCGTTTTTTTAAGTCTTGTCTGCGGAAGCGTTATGGCGCTTGTGGCACTTTCTGTTTCAAGCCGCATAATGTCGCTTCTTTCGGTGCCGGAAGAGGTGCTCCCGATGGCGCTTTCATATTTCAGGATCTACATTTCGGGGCTTCCGGCGATACTGCTTTACAACTTCGAATCTGCGATTTTCCGCTCGAAAGGTGACACGAACACTCCGCTTTTCTGCCTTATTGCGGCAGGAATCGTGAATGTGCTCCTCAACCTCTTTTTCGTTCTTGTCCTCAAAATGGGGGCGAAAGGTGTCGCGATAGCCACGGTCATCTCGAATATCCTGAGTTCGGGGGCGATGTTCATAGTTCTTCTGCGCTCCAAAAGCGATGTCGGGATCGAGTTCCACCTCATCAGAGCTGACCATGCCTCGCTTCTTGAAATCCTGCGCATCGGTGTTCCGGCAGGAGTCCAGAGCATGGTTTTCGCCCTTTCGAATATCATAATCCAGTCTGCGATAAACTCGCTCGGGCCTGATGTCATGGCTGCTTCCGCCGCCGCTTTCAATACCGAAATTTTCGCATATTTCATCGTGAACGCTTTCGGTCAGGCATGCACAGCTTTCATCGGGCAGAATTACGGCGCGAAGAAGTTTGACCGTTGCAAAAAAGTCACTCTTCATGCCTTCTGGATGGACTGCGCCTTCACCGCAGCGGTAGCTTTGCCGATAATCATTTTTTCGAGGGAACTGCTCAGCCTTTTCAACGGCGATCCAGCTGTCATTGAATACGGCAGAACTAGGATTCTCTACATCACATCTTTCCAGTTCCTGAACCTTACGACCGAAATTTTCTCAGGAAGTCTGCGCGGTTACGGCAATTCTCTCGCTCCCGCTCTGATCGCGCTGCTCGGCATCTGCGTGACGCGCGTCATATGGGTCTTCACCGTTTTTCCGATGCACAGCGACTACGCCACGCTCCTTGCATGCTACCCGATAAGCTGGTTCATAACGACATCGATACTCACGGGCTACTATTTCTGGTTTATGCGGGTCGCGCTGAAAAGGAAAATTGCCGGAATATAGCCGGATAAATCACGAAAAAGCAACTTCACAACATCATATTTCGCACGAAAAAGCAGATCGACTGATAGCGATTTTGCACGAAAAAGCAGGTTTGGATGCTTAATCCGGAACACACTCTTTGCCGTTCCAGAGCAAATCGCCTTTGCAGTCGCAACGATATTTTGTCTCGCTTTCAGGGTAACAATCATTATCATATGCGTCAGGAATATCCCTGCACGGTTTGGAATTACACGGATCGTAGACGCATTTTCCCTCAAACCAGAAATATCCGTCGAGACATCTTGTGCATCGGAGGCTTTTGATATCATCGGTATGTTCGATTCCGCAGACGCTGTCTATTGCGGCATTGCTGAAATTTACTGTCCAAATGCAATTAACGGTAAAAAAATCTAACAATGTAAATGTTCCTGACCAGAATTCCTCTTTATCGCCGAATCTGCTGTATTTGCCGGTATCGCTGTCTTCGCATGATTCACAGTTTTCAAGGTTGCAGGTAATAAGATCATTGCAGACGAGTTTGCATTCTCCGTCCGGTTCGGTGTTCGGGCAGTTCTGGATCAAAGTTCTCAGTTGATCTACGGAAGGAGATTTCCAGTCGGACAATCCTCCTTCTGACAAATCCCCACACTTTTTTTGTTGCCAGCTGTCTGACATTTTTGACGACCACGCAAGCCAAGTGGCAGAATCTTTGCACGGAGTGGCACTTTCAGGGCTGCATTCAGGAAGTTCGGCACATTTTTCGCCGTCAAAACTGTATCCGTTTTCGCAAATGCAGAGGAATTGTTCTTTTGATTCAGAAATACACTCTTTCAAATTGGTATCTCCGCATGGGTTCGGATCACACGGGGAAACACATTTCAGCTCTGTCTCATTCCAAAAATAGCCTTTTTCACATCCGCATTCGTATTCATCGTAGCTCAGCGAAGTGCACTCGCCTGTTGAATGAGCTATTTTGCACGATTTGCTGTCGCACGGATTTACGCATGCATCTCTTGTGTCCCAGTTCCAGAAATAATTTTCCTCGCATTCGCAGTGAGCATTAAAGAAACCCGGATCGCAAACTCCGGTAGAATGACTTACAGTCTCACATTGTTTAAGTTCGCAATCTGTTTTCCAGTCCCAATCATCAAAGAGTTTGCACGCTGGAAGTGAAAAAATCAAAATCAGTGCAAAAAGCAGAAAAAATTTTTTCATTTCGCGGCCTCCGTATCAAAAAATCGAATAATTTTAAAGAAAATTAAGAAAAAAACAAGGATTTAAAATCACGAAAAAGGCACTTCAAGAAATCACCGAAAACCGGAGATATGTCAAAAAATCGGCATTTTTCAGCCAAAGATATGTCGAAAAATCGGCATTTTTTACCAAAACACTTGATTTTTTTTGAATTTTTCAAGACCCCTTCTGCGGAGTGAAAATTTAGGTTGTAACCCGATAAAATCACGAAAAAGCAAGTCGAAACCCGTTTCTTGCCGTTACCGGCAAAAAATTGCATTTTCAAGGTAAATTTTATAAAATTCTTGCCGATAGATTGTTCGGTTTTAAGAGGTGATTATGGAATATTTGTCAGTGGCTCAGTTCGCCGAAAAGTACGGCATAAATGAAAGGACAGTCCGCAACTACTGCGCGACCGGAAAGATGGAAGGGGCGTTTCTTGTCGGAAAAACATGGAATATTCCCTCAGATGCTGTTTTGCCTGAACGCACGAAAACAAAGACAACTCCGCTTTTGACCACACTACGCGAGCAGAAGGAATCCAAACTCAAGGGCGGGATCTACCACAGGACGCAGGTTGAACTGACATACAGCTCGAACCACATCGAAGGGAGCAGACTTACAAAAGATCAGACGCGGTTTATATTCGAGACCAACACTCTCGGATTCGCCTCAAAAAACACAAATGTCGATGATATTATTGAAACAGTCAATCATTTCAGGTGTATAGACTTTGTCATCGACCACGCTCACGAAAAAATCACAGAATCCCACATAAAGCAGCTTCACTCGATTTTGAAGGAATCGACTTCCGATAGCCGCAAATCGTGGTTCGCGGTCGGTGCATACAAGCGTTTCCCGAACGAGATCGGATTTGAGGAAACGACATTGCCTGAGGATGTCCACAGCCGTGTGAAAACGCTTCTTGCCGCTTACAACGCGCTGAAAAAGGTGAAATTTGACGATATTATCGATTTTCATGTGCAGTTCGAGCGGATCCATCCGTTCCAGGACGGAAACGGCAGAGTCGGCAGACTTCTCATGTTCTGGCAGTGCCTGAAATCGGGAATCGTCCCGTTCATAATCACAGAGAATCTGCGTCTTTATTACTACCGCGGGATCCAGAACTGGGGAAAACACAACGCATTTCTGCGCGACACCTGCCTATCGGCACAGGATGACTACAAAGCGCTGCTCGATTATTTCAGGATCAAATATTGAAAAAGCTGTTTTGCTGCGGAGGAACTATGAGACTTGTGAGAATTGAAAATACAAAAGCTGAGATGGAACGTGCGAAAGAGCTTTATCTAAGTGCTTTTCCTGCAAACGAGAGGTTTCCTTTCCGGCTTCTGAAAAAGCGCGCGCTTCAGGGAAAAGCCGACTTCTGGAACCTTTTTGAAGACGATTTGTGGGTCGGTTTCGCTTATCTTGTCCATTCTGCTGATCTCGCTTATCTCTTCTTTTTCGCGATTGACGAAAAAGAGCGCGGAAAGGGCTACGGTACCGCTGCTATAAAGGCGATGGTCGAGCATTACAAAGGAAAACGGCTGTTTTTAGCGCTTGAAAACTGGCTTGAAGAGTGCGACAACCCCGAAGAAAGGGTGAAACGGCACAATTTTTATCTTAACTGCGGCTTGCAGGATCTGCCTTACAAACTGCGCGAACTCAAGATGGTCTATGCGATAATGGGCTCCGGCGGCAAAGTCGAGCCTGAGGAATACAAACCGATGATGAATGGCTATTTCGGCTGGTTCTGGCGGCGTATAATCAATACCGATATAGTGAAATAATATTTGCGTCATAAAATAAAGATTAGAATTGCATTTTGCCCTTATATAGGTATTATATTGCGTTTTTTTGTTTTTATTTTTATATGACGAATTTATGTTAAAAACGAGGAAAAATGAATAGAATCAAATGGTTGGCTTTTATTCTGGTGCTTTTTCATCTTGCGGTTTCCTGTTCTTCGGCGGAAACGAAAACTGTCAGCGACGAGCGCAAGAGCGACGGTCACTATCAGCTCGGTCTCAATGCTTTGTGGCAGGGCGATCTGATCAAGGCGAAACGCGAATTCATGCTTGCGATCGAGGCCGCTCCCGATCTTCCGCAGTATTACAACGAACTCGGTTATGTTTTTTTCCTTGACGGTGATTACAAAAAAGCCGAGGAAAATTACAATAAGGCCTTGAAAATAGATAAAAAATTTACTGAATCAAAGTATCGTTTAGGTGTGCTTTACGTCGAAAAAGGCGACTACGAAAAAGCGCTTGCCACTTTCAAAGAGGTTCTCAGCGACACGATGTATCCTTATCCGCACTATGTCGAAACGAGTATCGGAAAGGTTTACCGCTTGCAGAAAAATTATGAACTTGCAAAGCAGCACCTGAACACCGCTTTGAAGATGCGCGGAACCTACTGCGAAGCTCACAAGCAGATGGGGCTTGTCTACGACGAGCAGAACATTCACGAGCTTGCGGCTGAATATTACAAAAAAAACATCGAATGCAACTCTGCCGATGTCGAAGTTCTTTACCGCGGCGCGCTGAAAATGATCATGATGAAAAGAGATGACGAATGGCAGAAATATCTTCTCCGCTGCCTTGAAATACAAGCTATGAACACGAAGGAAATCTCGACTCCTTTCCTTGCGGAATGTGTCGAACTTGCGCAGAAAATGGGGGTCACGACCGAAATACAGCGCGCACCGAAGAAAAAACAGCAGATAGAATCGGTAAACTGATGCAGATTGTCCAGGGCACGATAACTTACAAAAAAGCTCACGGTTCGGGCTATTTTCACACGATTTCGACGGAAGGCGAAACTTACCGTTTTTTCTCTAAAAAAGATAACTTTTCGCTGTTTGAAAACTGCGAAGTCGTCCTCAGCAGAAAGAACAACACCTATTTTCTCGACGATTTTCTTTCGCTTGAAGAAACCGCTCCTCTGCGCAAGAATCCGCGCAACTTCATCGCCGCGTCGTGGCTTGCCGAGCTTGCCCATTCCTTCACGATGCCCGATGTCCAGGAACTTAATTTTATCAAAAAATGCCGCGAGACACTTTTTTCCGATTTCAGTTCCGAAACGCTTGACGCGATAGAATCTGACTACTGCGCGGTTTCAGGATTCTCTGCGGATGAAAAAAAGGAAAATATTCTTTCAGATTATTTTTCGAATTCACTTAATATAAGAAAATCATTATTGAATCAGCTTAAAATAAGAGGCGAAAGATGATTGCTCTTCCCAAACTTGATTTTGAAGAAGTACTTCAAAAACTGACCGGTTTTTTAGTCACGGAGATCGAAAAAACCCGTATGAAAAAGGCTGTTCTCGGGCTTTCCGGAGGGCTTGACAGCGCGCTTGTGGCGGCGCTTGCGGCAAGAGCTCTCGGCAGGGAAAACGTTACCGGAATCCTCATGCCATACAGAACTTCGAGCGCAAAAAGTATCGAAGACGCGCTTAAAGTCGTAGAAAATACCGGTATAAACAGTCTGAAAATCGAAATTTCGGCAGCTGTTGACGCGTTTGCGGCAAACAATATGACCAATCCCGATTTTTCGAGAAAGGGTAGGTTAGGGAACATTATGGCTAGAACACGGATGATGACCCTTTTCGATTTTTCTGCTGCCAACGGCGCGATCGTTCTGGGAACCGGCAACAAAAGCGAAATCGAGCTCGGATATTTCACGATGTTCGGCGACGGAGCTTCGGCTCTGAATCCGATCGGAAGCCTTTACAAAACCGATATTTTTGAGTTTGCACGCTATCTCGGGCTCCCTGCAAGCGTTATCGAAAAAGCTCCAAGTGCCGATCTTTTCGAAGGCCAGACCGACGAAGGGGAAATCGGCTATTCGTATCAGACGATGGATCCTGTTATCCACGCCATAGCCGATCTGAAGCTTTCCGAAGAAGAAATCGTGAAAGAGGGTTTTGACGAAAAACTGGTTTGTTTTGTTAAAAACAGAATAAATTCAATGCGTTACAAACGCGATGTTCCGATTATCGCAAAAATTTAGGGGGATTTCAAATGAGAAATCTGGTTTTAAAAATGGTTCAGGAAGATGTTATCAGTTCCGAAAACGCGAACAAGATCCTGAAAATAAAAGTGAATGTCGATCCGATATGGTTCGCTCTTTCGAAAGGGATGATCGACGAGAAAAAACTTGCGAAATTTTATGAAAACGAAGGTTTTAATGTCATTTACGACGAAAAAAGCGGGACAATGACCGACGATTTTTTTACGCGGTTTTTCACTCCGGATGTAATTACCAGGCTTCTTGCAATACCTGTTTCTTTCAAAAAAGAGAGCAAGGAAATAGTTATAGGGTTTATAAATTCGGCACTGATCCCGCAGACAACCCAGACGATTCTGAAAATTTTCCCCGGTTTTACAATAAACTATGTCCACATTCCGAGCTCGATTTTCAAAAAAATTTCGGCGAAACATTTTCTTTTTGACATTGACCGTTTCACTTCGGTGCTTTCGCAGCTTGAACCGAACAACGAGCTTTTTTCCGACAAGGCTGTCAAAATTTCAACAACGAAAAAGAAGTTGAAAGAGGTTTCGGAACAGATTTTCACGCTTGAACTTGAAAAAGGGGAGTCGGTTATTTTCAGGGAAGAGACGATGACAAGCCGTTTCCCGCTGAAGTCGCTCACGACTTTCAAGGATCTTTTCAACCGGACTTACACAGAATTTATTCCTCAGAATATCATGAATTCTTTGAGCCACACAGAAAAAATCCTTCTTTTCACAAATATCGGAATCAAAAAAAGCGACAAAGTCGTGCTTGCTGCAACGGACGAGATGAAAAAAGTTTTTTTCCTGATAATAAATCCGCATGTTGACAGGGAACAGATTGAATTTCTGCTCAGATAACGCCTTTCAAATCAATTTTTAACTCAAAAACACATTTTCAGGCAAAAAAGGATTTTAAACGAATTAAACCTAAAAATTTGATGATTGAACTAAGGAAGCTGGTGCCCAGGGACAGAATCGAACTGCCCACACGGGGATTTTCAGTCCCCTGCTCTACCGACTGAGCTACCTGGGCACCAAACGGGCGGAATGATATGGAAAAAGCATCGGATGTCAAGAAAAAAAGAGAAAAAAATGCAAAAATCTTAATTTCCCGATTTTTTTCTGATATTATCCTCCGGTTTGGCGGAGGATTCAATGACTCTCGATATTGTTTTCGCGGTTTTCATAGCCCTTGCGATGCTTGCAGGAGGGATCGGCGGCGGTTTCAAGGAAATGTTGAAGCTCATCGTCTTCACAATGCTTTTCTGCGCGTTCAAAATCCCTTCGCTTGAAGCCGCGATGCAGGAAATTGTTCCGCCTCAGTTTTATACCACTTTTTTTATTGTTGCATTTCTGATCTCATATTTTGTCACTTACAAGCTTCTTTTTTTCGCGCTGCGGGATCTTATCAAGGAAAAAGAAGGGGCTTTGGGAAAAACGAACCGTATTCTTGGTGTCGGAGTCGGATTTTTCAAGGGATTGGCGGTCATTTTTGTGGTTATTTACATTCTTGATTCTCTTATGAACCACAATATTTTCACGGAGTTGAAGCCTTACTCCGAAGAATCCGTCGTTTTCAGCGTTATTAAACTGATCTTTGACACGACGAGAGATTTTTTTGTATAGGAGTTTAAGTTGCAGGAAATTGTTGTTCCGGTATCGGCTTTTGTGCGCGATCTGAAAAACGCTGTCGAAGGTGCTTTCGGCTTTGTCGCGCTGCGCGGCGAGATGACCAATCTGACGAAGGCCTATTCAGGGCATATCTACTTCACTTTGAAAGACAACGACGCCCAGATCAAGTGCGCGCTTTTCAAAAACCAACAGAAAATGAATCATGCCGAGCTTGTAAATGACGCGGAATATATCGTTTACGGCAGGATCTCGGTCTACGAACCTAGAAGCGAAATAACACTTGTCGCCTCTCTTGTCGTCCCTTTCGGTGAGGGAATGGCGGCGATGCAGCTTAAAATTTTAAAGGAAAAACTTTATAAGGAAGGCGTTTTTGACCAGACGCACAAAAAACCGCTGCCGGAATATCCGAAGACGGTCGGTGTCGTAACGGCTGAAAGCGGAGCGGCGATCCACGACATAATCAGAGTTTCAAGGAAGCGTTTCCCGGCCGCGGAAATCGTTCTTTCGCCCGCGCTGGTTCAGGGGAAAGAGGCGTCAGAGAGCATTGTCGCCGCACTGAAAAGGCTTGAAAAGCTTGATGAAATCGAAGTCGTAATAATCGGCAGGGGAGGCGGCTCGAAAGAGGATCTTGACGCTTTCAATTCCGAAGAACTGGCGCGTGCCGTGATAGCGTTTGAAAAGCCGGTTGTGAGTGCTGTCGGCCACGAAACCGATTCGACGATCCTTGATCTGGCTGCAAGTTTTTCGGTAGCGACTCCGAGCGCGGCTGCCGAGCTGATATTTCCTGACGCGTCCGAAATTTTGCAGAATGTAGGCAACTGTTTGAATTTGTTGAAAAAACAGACGGAAGGGGTTCTTTTCTCAAAAATTATGCAGCTTGACAACCTGACCCTTTCACTGAAAAATCCGAACGAAATAATGAAAGAAACTCTTTATAAAGTTGAAAAACTGATGTTCCGCGCCGAAACTTCAGTTAAGGAAATCATCGGCAGAAAAATCACGGAACTTTCGGAGCTTGAAAAACTTCTTGAGATGAATAACCCGCTTTATCCGCTTTCAAAAGGATTCGCGATTGTTTCGCAGAACGGAAAAACCGTCAAAACAAGCACTAAACTAAAAACGAAAGAGCCTTTCGAGATCCGTTTCGGCGACGGTGTCGTTAAGATTGGTTGAATAATTTAAAATCAGCGATTTTTTTAGTTCGTTATTGTTTTATAAAATGCCAGGTGCATTTTTGCAGCATTCTGCCAGGAAGTCATTTCTGCATAGTTTATGATTTTTTGCTCAGCTTCATCCCTTATTTTCTTGTTCCCGGCAAGCAGTTCCATTGAATTTTTCCATTGGTTGACCGACATAGCCGGAACAAAAACAGGAATGTCGGAGATGATTCTCTTTATTTCATCGAATTTGGTGCTGTCGGAACAGATAAACGGTTTCCCGGCACCGATTGTCAGATGGAATATTCCGCTTGCCGAAGCGTATTTCTGCCAGTAGGGCAGGAGAATTATATCTGATGCCTGGATATATTCTTCAAGTTTTTTGTTTTCGATAAATGCGATATCCCATTTTATTTCGCTGCCGAAGCCTAAAATTTTACACAGTAAAAGATATAATTTGTTGTACCATCTGTTTCCACCGGGTCTTCCTGCAACGATTAATTTCAAAGATCTGTTTTTCGAATGAAGCTTCCTGAATGCCCGTACGGCGGTATGCAGGTTTTTCTGCAAATGAATGAATCCTGCAAAGAGAAAAATTACATCATGTTCGGAAAATCCTATACTGTGGCGAAGTTTTTCTCTGTCTGGAGTTTTTTGCATGAGCAGCGTTCCGTGGAAAATAACGGAAACCTTTTCGTGATTTCCAAGTATTTTTCGACAGATATCGTTATGGACAATAATGTGGGCGTATTTAAGGATCTCGTTGTAAAACCGTTTGTTTTTATCGTCGTCAGAAACAGTATGGAGAGTTACCGCGACAGGAATATTTTTATCTGAAATAGATTTTAGAAGTGAAATGAAGGCGGCATTGTCAGGAAATAGATCCGGAGCGTGCTGAAAATGAATTATTTCAGGTTTTTCAGGAAGTTCTTCAACAGCTTTTAGCAAGTCTGAAGAAAAATTTTTGTGCCGATCGTATACATTTTTTACTTCCAGAGCGTTATCGGAATAGTTTCGGCTTCTTTCTGTAAAAACTATAATTTTCTTATTATTTTTTTTCAATTCATCAACAAGATATTTCGTGTATGTAGCAATTCCGCATTCAAACGGCGGAAAAGTTGAAACAAAAAGCAATACCATTTTGCCTCCAAGATTTTTCGGAACCAGAGTCAAAAGCCGGGGGATTGTAGTGATTTGTTGCGATATGTCAAAGCAGAGGATTAATTTGAAATCTTTTAATTCATGTGGGGCAAGTTTTACTTTGTCTGGCAGATTGATTTTATTAGGAAATTTTATTCAACGCCGAGCATTTTGAGGAAGAAGCCGATCTCCATGGCCGATTCTTTGATTCTTGCCTGAGTCGATTTGCCCTGACCGTGACCTGCTTTGGTTTCGACCCAGAGGAAAATCGGGTTCTCTGATTTGTTTTCGTACTGGAGGGCTGCCGCCATTTTCTTTGCGTGCATCGGATGAACGCGGGAATCGTGTTCGCCTGCGGTGAGAAGGACTGCCGGGAATTTGCTGTCTTTTTTGATGTTCTGGTAAGGCGAATATTTGAGGATGTATTCAAACTGCTCTTTGTCGTCGCTTGAGCCGTATTCGCTGACCCAGTATCTTCCGATGAGGAATTTGTGGAAACGGAGCATATCGAGCAGGGGAACTGCGACTACCGCAGCTTTGAAGAGATCGCCGAACTGCGTGACCATGGCTCCCGTGAGAAGTCCGCCGTTGCTGCCGCCCCAGATAGCGAGTTTTTCAGGATTCGTGTATTTGTTTTCGGCAAGATACTTCATCGCATAGGCAAAATCGTCGAAAGTATTCTGTTTCTTGTCGAGCATTCCGGCTCTGTGCCATTTTTCGCCGTATTCACCGCCGCCGCGGATGTTTGCGATCGCCATGATGCCGCCCGTTTCGATCCAGACTGCGTTGACTGCCGAGAAATACATCGGGTAGTTGACGTTGAAACCGCCGTAACCGCGCAGGAAAGTGTGGTTTTTGCCGTTCTTTTCGAGTCCTTTTTTGTAAATTATGAACATCGGGATCTTTGTGCCGTCTTTCGAAGTGTAGAAAACCTGTTCCGTGACGATATCGTCAGTGTTTACAGGAACTTCTGCTTTCCATAGCTGCTTCATTCCGTTTGCTTCGGTATATTCATATATTGCAGGCGGGAATGCGAACGACGAGAAAGCGACATAAATTTCATCGTTTACGGGATCCGCGATAAATTCGGCGCTTCCCAAAGCGGGTAGGGGAATCTCGCGCTCGTTTTTGCCGTCAAGGTCGTAAATCGCGAGCTTGCTTGCGACATCGTGCATTTTGGAAACGACGATGCGCCCTTTTGAAACAGTGAACAGCTCGATAACGTCTTTTTCGTGTTCTGCAACGACCGTCTGCCATTCAAGAGTTTCGCAGTTTACGCGTTCGATTTTCCAGTTGAGTGCGTTGTCCTTGTCGGTTTTCAGGAAAAGATAGCCGCCGTAAGCCTCGCCTTCGTAAATGTTTTCGTAGTTGTCAACGATTTTTTTGGTTTCTTTCGTCTGCGTGTTGTAAACCGCGAGCTTAGCCTTTCCGCTCGATCCCTGGTATTCGGTGAGAAGGAGCCAGAGTCCTTTTTCGTCAAGCGAACTGACGAGGATTGCCTCTTTTATCGAGCTTTTCGCGATGATCTCGTCTTTTTCGGCATCTTCGCCGATTTTGTGAAAGCGGACGCTCTGTTCGGTATCTATTTCGCCTTCGTGGTTTCCGTCGAGCTTTCTCGTGTAGTAGAAACCGCTTTCGTCGGGAAGCCATCCTACGCTTGCATAGCGGCATCCGTCGATCGGTTTGTCTGCTTCAGCGCCAGAATCGGTGTCAAAAAGGTGAAGGACCGACTGTTCCGAGCCGTTTTCGCTGAGTCCTGCCGCGATATATTTGCCGTTCGGCGAAACATACCACCAGTCCATCGCGGTCGTTCCGTTTTTATCGATCGTGTTCGGGTTGACGAGCTCTTTTTTCGTGCCGTCGGGAAGCTGCATCATAAGGACAGGCTGGTTCTGAAGACCTGTCTGGTAGCGGTAGAAAAGTTTTCCGCCGCGTTTGATAGGAAGCATCATCTTGTCATAATTCCACACTTCACCGAGCCTTTTTTCGATTTTCGGAGTCTGTGCCCAGGAAAAAATCGTTTTTTCGGTAAGCTCGTTCTGAGCCGCAGTCCACTTCTGGACATCTTCGGCATCGTTGTTTTCAAGGTGACGGTAGTAATCTTCGACTTTTTTTCCGAAGTAGTCGTCCGTCACAAGCTCGCGCTTGGTTTCGGGATAATTCCACGCAGTTTTCGGCGCTTGTTCAGGCTGAGTCTGTTCCTTCACGGCCTGTTCCTGCTTCACTGGGCTTTCATCATCTTTTTTCGTTTTTGTACAACCGACTAAAATAGCCAGTAAAATCAATGTGATAACGGAAAGTTTTTTCATTTTTACCTCCAAACAGAAAAAACATCGGATTTTAAGGAAAAACGCGAAAAAGGCAATTTTTACGCTGACAGATTTCTTCCGAGACTTGACATAAAAACTTCTTTAAATAAACTTTTGCGGCTTGAATTTCACGGAGGAATCAATGCTTCAAAGAAAAAATCTGATGTCCCACTTGGGAAAAGGCGTAGACGCTCTGCTCGGAACAGATTCGGATCAGATGATGCTTCCGGTATCGTCAATCAGGCCGAACGAAGGTCAGCCGAGAAAAAGATTTGATGAAAAAAGATTGGAAGAACTTGCCGAATCGATAAGGCAATACGGCATAATCCAGCCGATAGTCGTTAAAAAAGAAGGTGCGTTTTACCGCATAGTTGCAGGTGAAAGGCGTTTCCGTGCTGCCAAGCTTGCGGGACTTACGCAGGTTCCGGTCACAATTTTCAAAGGTGAAGAGGAATATCAGGTGGCGCTCATCGAAAATCTTCAGCGCGAAGACCTCAATCCGATAGAAGTCGCCGAAGCATACAGCGAGCTTATCAAACGTTTCGGCTACACCCAGGAAGAACTAAGCAATAAGGTCGGAAGAAGCCGCAGCGAAATCAGCAACTGCATCCGTCTGCTCAATCTTTGCGCAAAAATCCAGGATCTGGTCAGAAGAGGCGAGCTTTCCGCCGGTCAGGTCCGGCCGCTTGCAGTCCTCAAGCACAAAGAGCAGGAACTTCTTCTCGACAGGATACTCGGCGAAAAACTTTCGGCGCGTCAGGTCGAAAAACTCGTGACCGCAAAAACCGCGGCGAAAAAACTTCTTCCGAAAAAGGAAATAGCCGAAATCTGGAAGGAAAAGGCCGCTGAAATCGCGCAGGGAGTCAACGCGAAAGTTCAGCTTAAACCCAAAAAACGGGGAATTTCGGTCACTCTGAACTTTGTTTCGCTTGACGATTTCGACGCTTTCTCAAAATTTTTCAAAAACAAAAAAAGATAATGCCCTCTTTCTCTAAAATTCTGGTTTTTATATTGATTTTACTGTCATTTTTCACGATTTGCGCTGACAAAAAATTCCGTGTCGTCATTGATCCCGGACACGGCGGGACGAATACCGGCGCGATTTCCGGAAACATTGTAGAAAAAGAACTGACTCTCGCGCTTGCGGCGAAAATCAGGGCGTTTTTCAAAAAACATCCCGTGGAGAATGTCGAAATTTTTTTCACGCGGACAGACGATGTTTCGATGACGATAAAGGAACGTGTTGAATTTATTGAAAAAATCCAGCCCGATCTTTTTATTTCGCTTCACTTCAACAGTCAGAAGGTATTGGCTACAAACCGCGGTTTTGAAATTTACTATCCTGCTGATTTTATTGATAAAAAGCTGGAAAACACGGCACTTTCATACGACAGGGCTAACCGCTCTTTTTACTACGGTTCGGTTTTCCGCGACCTTTATTTCAAAGCGAATCTCAACACGACATGGCGGCTTCCGCTCAATATGTTCTCGCAGAAATACAATTTCGGGCTCTTTGACGATTCCGCCGTTCCGGGGCTTCTTCTCGAAATCGCATATATCTCTTCGCCGGAAGACAGGGCATGCATCGAAAACCGCATTTTTACAGCTGATGTCGCCTGGTATATCTACGACGCTATTGTAAAATTATCAAATAAAAACGAATAGTTATGTCTGAAACCCCAAATTCTTCAAAAATTTCCGTACTTATTGCAGAAGCGGAATCGGAATTGAAAAAAGTTTCAGATACTCCGAGGCTTGACGCAGAAATCCTCCTCGCAAAAGCTCTTGAAACGGGGCGTTTCGAACTTTGGGCGAAGTCGGGGGAAACCGTAAGCGGAAAAGAACGTGAGATCTTCGGATTGTTTGTCGCAAGGCGGATGAACTTCGAGCCGGTCGCCTACATCACTAACGAAAAGGAATTTTTTGAAGACACTTTTTTTGTCGACAGGCGTGTTCTGATCCCGCGTCCGGAGAGTGAATTTACCGTCGAAGAGGCTGTTTCAGCCTTGAAAAATGCCGGGAAAGCGGAAGTCCTCGACATCTGCTGCGGCAGCGGCTGCATCGGACTCAGCGTAAAACGGATGACAGACTGCAGCCTGACTCTTTCCGACATTTCGGAAGATGCTCTCGATGTCGCCCGAATCAATGCGAAGCGCCTTTTTCCGGATCATAACGACATTCTTTTTGTGCAGAGCGACCTTTTTGAAAACATCGCCGGCGAATTTGACGTGATTACCGCCAATCCGCCCTATCTTTCAAATGAAGATATGAAAAATTTTGTCGTCAAAGACCTTGAATTTGAACCTGAAAACGCTTTTTTCGGCGGTGAAAACGGCTTTGAAATCACTGAGAAGATCATCGGATCCGTTTCGAAATTCCTTAAACCGGACGGCGTTTTCATAACGGAACTCGGCTACGAAGGCCAGGCTTTCCTCAAAGAAACGGCGTCGGGTCTGAAACTTCTGAAAACCGTTAGGGATTATTCAGGAATCACAAGAGTTGCTGTTTTCATGAAAACACAGGAAAATTATTGAGTTTCTTTCTAAAAAGCTTAAAATATGGCGCTTTGGATCTGTATGTATCCCGGGGGTGCAATGAAAAAATTCATCATTTTCTTAATTTTAGCGATATTTTTCGCTGTTTCTTGCGGCGGTTCAAAAAAAACGGAAAGCGGAGAATCTTCAAAAGACAATAAATCTGCAATAGGGGAGAATTCGTCAGGAGAAGACCGGGATGAGTATGACGGGTATTACGATGAAGAGGATATCGATCCTGATGATCTGCCTCTTGAAGAAGCGGTTTGTTACAACAACCCGTGTAAGAATATGCCGAATTCCACAGGAAAATGTGAATTCGACGGCGACAACAGTTACATCTGTCACTGCGAGAAAAACTTCTTTTGGCAAGATTACAAGTGTGTAAGTCCGTGTGACGACAATCCGTGTGACGCTATCAAAAATTCGGACGGATGTTATGCTGAAGACAGGAAGACTTTCGGATGCAACTGCATAACCAACTATTTCTGGGACGGTGAAGCCTGCCTGAATCCGTGTGATGCCAGCCCGTGTCAGGAGCACGCCAAATGCTATCCATATGACTCTGTCAGATACGGTTGTGGGTGCGATGACAACTTTTTCGAGGAAAAGGACGAATGTGTAAGTCCGTGTGAACCGAATCCGTGCAAGAAGGTCGGTAATTCCACCGGAAAATGCACTGCTAAAAATCTGACATCATACACCTGTGAGTGCAAAGACAATTATGTTTTCACTTCGGATAACGAATGTGTCAGCCCGTGTGAACCGAACCCTTGTGCAGGACTCGAAAATTCAACGGAAAAGTGCAACACTATCGACACACACAGATATTCATGCGGCTGCAACAAAGATTTTTACTGGTCAGATGAGACCGGCGGATGTCTGCCATTGCAGGAGTGCAGCGAGGAAAACAACGAATTCTGCAAAGATTCAGAAAGCAAACTGATCTGGTCACCGAGGGCTGGAACGATAGAGCAGCCGGGTTATGTCTGGGCTCTTTATATCGAAGATGCCAAAAAATACTGCGAGAGTCTGAAAGAAGGCGGTTTTACCAACTGGCGTCTTCCGACGATAGACGAACTCAGAACTTTGGTTGTAAACTGCCCGAAACTTGAAACAGGCGGAACATGCAAGGTGAGTGAAAAGAAACACTGCATTTCGGCAGACTGTTACAATGAGAGCTCGTGCCTTTGTGAAGGCGAAAGCTCAAGCGACATTTTCTCCAAGTTCGGGTATGAACGCTATGCTCAATACTGGTCTTCTTCTTCGGGAGCATTTGAATATAGCTACAGGAACTGGCTTATAGAACTGGAAGGATATGCAAATGTCTTTACATTCGATCCTTTCGATGGTTACAACGATCATTACGCCAGCGTCCGCTGTGTTCGCAAGTAATGGAGAACGTTATGAAAAAGATTGTGTTTTTTCTGATAATTTCAATTCTTTTTGCTGTGTCTTGCGGAAATTCCGGAAAGGCTGAAAACGACGATGAAGATACCGGCAAAACGACGGACGGAGATACTGCGGACGAAGGTTCCCCGGAAAAAGACGATGAAGACGTGCCGGAAGATGACGGAGAGGATTTGCCGGATGAAGATATTCCCGATTATTCCCAGACTTACGGTCTTCCGAAGTGCAGTCTGCAAGGCAAAACGCCGTGTTTCGACCCGATGACAGACCTTGCGTGGTCGTCTCTGTCAGAACCGATGAAACACGAAGACGCCCTGATATACTGCTACGAACTGGATGAAGGCGGTTTTCAGGACTGGTATCTGCCCAGTATCGACGAACTCAGGACTTTGATGCGCCACTGTCCCGAGCTTGAGCCTAAGGGAGCCTGCAAAGTGAGCGAAAAGGAAAGATGTTTCAGTTATTACGACTGTTATGACCAGGATATCTGCGAATACGCATGTTATGAGAAAAAAGACGAAATTTTCAGCAGAATCTGGGACACGGACGAACTCTGGTCTTCTACCAAATGTGACCCGTGCTTTTGGAAGGGATACAAATTATTCTGGTCGGCGGATTTTAAAATTCCGGAAATCGATTATGTCAACGAAGATAATGAACTGCGTGTCCGCTGCACAAGGAGTGTCCATTCGAGCGGAGAAAGTGAAGGCATTGAAAACAGGACGGCGGAATGCGAAGGTCTGCCTGAAAATGCGGAGTGGAACACTGTTTCAAGCATAACCCAGACATGGAACGGCGCTAAATGGGTGCCGAGCGAAACAGGTGTTTTTGATAATGAACCTTCAACCGAAAACTGCCGTTTCAAATGTTTTGACAACTTTATCTATAAGGTTTCGACAGCTGATGATAAAGAGTCCGGACAGTGCGTGCCTGAATGCGGAAAAACCGATGCGGAAATATGCTCATACACGAACGGCAATATATTTTTTGACAAAAAAACAGGACTGATGTGGTCGTCTCTGGCGGGAGAAGATAAATATGACAGTAACGTTTCCTATGCCTTGCAAAGTGCCGTGACTTACTGTGAAAATCTGACGGAAGGGGAGTATTCTGACTGGCATCTTCCGACGATTGACGAACTCCGCACCCTGATTAAAAATTGCCCTGCGACAGAAACCGGAGGAGCATGCATTCTGGACAATATTCCCGATGATCTTTTCGATGAAAACAACAAAGTTCCGGATGAGTGCCTCTCATGCAGTCAGGATGAAGAATTGACCGGAAAATACAGCAGACTCGGTGATTTCGTGTCGTTATGGTCTTCAACCGAATCTCCTGTCCGCGTCAATTATACGATAGATTTTTACTGGTTCGTCGATTTTTCTTCAGGCAGTATCGATTCAACGAACGAGACCGACAATCCAAGCTACTATTTTGTCCGCTGCGCGAGAAAAGAGGAATAATGAAAAAACTCCTTATTTTTCTTATCACTCTGATATTTTTGGCTGTTTCGTGCAGTAGTTCTAAAAAAGCGGAAAACGATGCCGACATTCTGCCGGATGAAGACACAGCAACAACTGATGAGGATGCTGATTTGGACGATAAAGATGATGCTGCTGATTTGGACGATAAAGATGAAACCGATTATGAAGAGCTGGACGAAGATGAAGATGCAACCGAAGATACAGATCCATGTGACCCTAATCCGTGCTTTAAAATAGAAAATTCTAATGGAGAATGCACCGCGAAAAATACAAATAAATATTCATGCGGCTGTGTTGACGGTTACTTCTGGAACGGAGAAAAGTGCATAAATCCTTGCAGCGGCGTTTCCTGCAACCAGTTTGAACACGGTACCGGAGAATGCCGAACAGATAACGCTTTCACGTTCAGATGTGATTGTGATGAAGGCTACTATTGGTGGGGAGGAAATAAAGGCTGTCTCAATAAAAAACCTGACGCTGTAAATGTCTGCACAGGTCAGAACAAGTGCTACAATAACGAAAAAGAGATCCCCTGTCCGGCAGAAGGTGAAGACTTTTTCGGCCAGGATGCACAGTATGCAAGACTCGGATATTGTATGCCTCAGAATTATTCAATTGACTATTCGGTAGAAAACGAGCCTGTCGTAGTTGACAACAACACAGGCATGATGTGGCAGCAGAAAATTCCGCCGATAGAAGAACTTTATATTGAAGAAGTTAATGGATACTGCAACAATCTGGTCTACGGCGGCTATGATGACTGGCGGCTCCCGTCAGTTACCGATTTTGTAACCATCACCGATTTTGGCAGATACGATCCGGCGATCAAAACTGAATACTTCCCTGACTACGGATCATTCTGGACAAGCAACAAGAGAGTAGACCGCTGGAGTGGCGGCGATCTCCCGCACATTTATTATTATACTTATTACTACAGTTCGATATTTGATTTCAAGGAACCTCTAACATTTCAGACAACAACATTATCATACTATGAGGAGAACACTCTATTATATCAAGATTACCATAATTATCCTCACTCTTATAATATCCGCTGTGTCAGGGGATCAGACACAGAAAGCACTACTTTCACATCCCAAACTTTCGGAAAAAATCTGATGTGGAATTATAATAATGACACTATTCTTGTGAAAAAAACAGGAGCAAAGCATACATGGCAGGAAGCTCTGGAATACTGCTCGGAACTTGATTATGCCGGAATTTCCGACTGGAGACTGCCGAATATCAGAGAACTCTATCTGACTGGTAACACAGGAGTCCATTCATCAACAACAAAAATGGCTTCGCTTGATTCCGACTATTCCGAAATATCAAAAGAAACAACTTTAAAAGAAACAACAAAGAATAATACCTTATGCATTGCCAACGACTCATGCGAAGACGGCAAATTCTGGAATGGTGAAAAGTGCGCGAAAAATCCTTGTGCAGGCAATCCCTGCAAATCCGACAGCAATTCCAATGGAACATGCACTGTTTTGGACGAAGAAAACTACTCATGCAACTGCAACAAAAACTACAAGTGGAGCCCCGAAAAACTGCAATGCGTCCGAACCTGTCAGGATAATCCGTGCAACTCTTATTCAAACAGCGACAAACAGTGCTATGATGACGATGTCGAAGGATTCTACTGCGGCTGTAATGAGCCTTATTTCTGGAATGCGAACAGCCGCAAATGCACTCAGAATTGTGACCACAACCCGTGTCTGGATGAAGCGAACAGCACTCATGAATGTTTTCCTGATGAAAAGAACGGATATACCTGCGGTTGCAATGACGGATATGTCTGGCTGAGACTTGACGGCTGCGTAACAGACTTCTGTAAATTGGATTCCTGCAAAAACATCCCCAATTCCAGCGGAGAATGCAGAATAGTGGAAGAATTCGGCTATTTATGCGAATGTCTTAACGGAACTTTGTGGAATCCGATAGAAAAGAATTGCGGTGATGAAGGCTTCAGTTTCGACTGGGGGACAGAATAATGGAAAAACTCATAATTTTCCTGATTTTATTAACATTTTTGGCTGTTTCGTGCAGCAGCTCGAAAAAAGCGGAAAACGATGCGGATATTCTGCCGGATGAAGATGCGGTGGATGTTAAAGAAGATAATGAAGATGAAGAAGCCGTAAAACCTGATAAAGAACAGGATGATCAAAGTGATGAAGAGGAAACCGAAACAGATGACGGAATTCCGTGCAAGGAGAATCTCTGCGAAAATTTCGCGAATACAAACGGAAAATGCATAAACAGAGAGCGCGGCAGCTTCGAGTGCGGCTGTTTAGAAGGTTACTTCTGGGCAAATCCAGGCTGCAAAAAGATAACCTTCGCAAACATCTGCACCGGTCAGACAAAATGTTATGATGCCAAGACACTAATAACTTGTCCGAAAAAGGGGGAAGATTTTTATGGTCAGGATGCGCTCTATGCAAAACTCGGACATTGTCTGCCGCAAAATTTTTCGAAAAATGAGTCTGTCAGCAGTGAACCGACACTATCCGACAACAATCTGAAAATCGAATGGATGAAAAAAATTGCAGATTCAACCTACACTTGGGATGAAGCTGTTGAATATTGTGACAAACTTGAATATGCCGGACATGACGACTGGAGGCTTCCGTTTCCCAAAGAACTGATGACTCTCAGCAACCATTCTTCATATTCCGAGAAAAATCTCAATGTGTGGTCTGCGCAGGAGTTTGTTGGGAATGATTTATACGCATGGTATGTCGATAACAACTCCGGCTGGGTGTGGCCGCCTGAAAAAACTCAAAAAAAGTATGTTCGCTGTGTCAGAGGCGAGCCGCTGCAAACTCATTCGTCGACTGAAACAGTCTATCTTGCCGGTAAAGCAATAGATATAGATTACGAAACATCTCTCGCATGGTTAAGGCAATACAGTTACGGTAACTGGCAGGATGCGCTTGCCTTTTGCGAAGATTTGACTTACGCCGGATTTTCCGACTGGAGACTGCCTAACATCAACGAACTTTATTCCATTGTGGATCTTGCCAAAAATAGACCGGCTGCACTTCTGCCGGGATTAGAGCAGCAAATGAAAAATTCCATGTATAATTACTGGTGGAATTATTTGTATTTCTGGTCTTCTACAACAATCAACAGAGAAAAAGCTCTCTTGGCGGAACCTATTGACGGCAGCGGCGAAAGCCGTTTTAAATCAAATGACTACTCTGTTACCTGTGTCAGAAACGAGCCGTGCAGAAAAGGTTTCTACTGGAACGGTGAGGAATGCGTATCGCCTTGCAATCCGAATCCGTGCGGTAACAAAGATCATTCCGACGGAAAATGTCTTGTAGAAGATCTGGAAAAATATTCCTGCGGATGTGTTGAAGGCTGGTTCTGGAACGGTGAAAAATGTGTCGATCCGTGTGCCGGCATTGATTGCGGAAAATTTGAACATGCTTCCGGAAAATGCAAAGCGGAAAATGCCTTTGTTTATTCATGCAGCTGTGATAACGGTTACTACTGGCGCGGCAAGAATATAGGTTGCAGCACACAAAAGCCGTCACCTGAGAACATCTGTACAGGCCAGAATAAATGCTACGACAACGAAAAAGAGATTCCATGTTCGGCAGAAGGAGAAGAGTTTTTCGGCCAGGATGCCAATTATGCAAGGCTCGGCTACTGCGTTCCGCAGAGTTTTTCAATCGAAGAAACTGTTTCCGGAGAACCTGTTGTAGCAGATAACAACACAGGGCTTAAGTGGCAGAAGAATATCCCGCCGATAAAAGAACTTTACTATGAAGAAGTGCTTTCATACTGTGAAAATCTCACTTACGGCGGTTACAATGACTGGAGGCTTCCGTCACTGGAAGAATTTATAATTATCGCCGATTTCGGCAAATATCCTCCTCTAATCGATACCGGATATTTTCCTGAATATACAACGGCTTTCTGGACAAGCAACAATGAAAAAATTTGCTCGGAGCACGGTTCAGGCAATCCGGCTGCCGGAGGTTCTACCTATACCTTATGCGATAATCAAACCAAGGTGATTAATTTCACGGCAGAACCTTACATCACATCCAGTGTTACAACTTCATCGGACAACGAACCTAAAAAACGCCCGTTTTCATTAAACATACGCTGTGTCAGAGGTGAAGGCAGCAAGTCTGAAACGTTTACAAGCGAAACTTATAAGGATCTCCTGTTGAATTATGACAAAAACCTTATTTTTGTGAAAACTGAAAATTTGAAACACACCTGGGCCGAAGCTCTGAAATACTGTTCGGAACTTGATTATGCCGGAATTTCGGACTGGAGAGTCCCCAACATTAAGGAATATTCATGGAATTTCAGCACCTCTACTCATCTTTCCACAACAAATACAGTGAATGCGGCAACAGAATATAAATACTCGCCTAAAGAATACAAATCTGCCTACACATTCTGCGTTGCAAACGACCCGTGCGAAAACGGAAAAATCTGGAACGGAGAAAAGTGCGCTAAGAATCCATGCTACGGCAATACTGTATGCCAGTCTGTTGCCAATTCCTACAAAATATGTGCTGTCATTGACGATGAAAACTATTCCTGCAGTTGCCATCAAGGATATTTTTGGAATCCTGACAAAAAAGAATGTTTGAGAAATTGCGAGTTCAATTTATGCGATTTTTTTCTTTCTTCAGACGGTCTATGTTACGATGATAAAGATGAAGGTTACAGATGCGGCTGCATTGAAGGATACTCATGGGACAGCGAATCACAAAAATGCGTTGCAGACGAAATACCGGATGAAACTTCAGATGCTGACACGGAAGAAACGCCTGATTCCGACGGAATTTAACTATCCTTCAAACACCCTGATTATTTCCTGAGCAGCCTTGCGGCCTGATGAAATGGCTTCGACGATCGTGGAACCGCCTGTTTTGCAGTCGCCTGCGTATACAAGTTTCGCGTTGTCGTCGCTCTTCGTGTCGGAGCGGCTTCCGACTGCGCGGATGATGAGGTCGAAGTAAGGAAGCGGAACTGACGAATTTTCAAGCGGGACCCATTTTTCGCCGTCAAAGAAGTTGCGTCGGACGGTGAGACAGAGTTTGTTCCCGATTTTTTCTATTTTTTCGGGACTTGTCATGCCGCAGAGATCGATTTTGTGGTTGACGAGGTCAAGGTATTCCGCTTTCGATATGCGCATGTCCGAAATGCGGCGTCTGACGAACATTTCGACCGATGCCGCGCCGTTTCTCATCGCTGTCGCTGCGCAGTCTGCCGCGACGTTTCCGCCTCCGATGACCGCGACATG
>Ga0265301_10000673_pt1 | contig 47386 bp, 59 predicted proteins | sample AusTroGonzalo_MG_2_FD_193488 | JGI IMG/M metagenome (GOLD analysis project Ga0265301, IMG submission 193488) | Bovine rumen microbial communities from tropical cattle in Woodstock, Queensland, Australia - Gonzalo_04 | ecosystem: Host-associated > Mammals > Digestive system > Stomach > Rumen ...
GCCGTTGCTGCTGGCCCTTCCTATTACGTGTATGCGTGTATTCGTGTGCGCTGCTGGCGTGCGGCGTGCGGCGTGCGGCGTGCTGCTGGTGCGCTGCTGGCCCTTCCGTTCCTATATATTTCCGCTGACCAGCGTGTACATGATTCTACGGCTTGTGGTGTAAATTCCGAATTACACAACATATTGTAAACAACTATTCGTTAAACAGTTGTTTTGCGAATAGTTCGAATACTTACAGCGCTGCGTGTAAACCCCGGGGCGGAGCTGCGGACGTTTACGCTGAGCTCTGTAAATCCGCAGCAAACGTTATTCCGCTTTACGCAATCCCTTGTAAATCAACGTTTTTACAGTGTACGATGTAGCGGACTTTACAACACTGAATCCAGTGTGGTACAATGAAGGCCCCGGAAGGGGAAAACAAAATATTGAACGGAGGGCCAACAGAATGAGAAACGACAGCAAAAAGACCATCGCAGTGAGTATCGCAAGTATCGACCAATACCATGGCGGAAGCTGGGGAGACGATGAACATTATGCTTTCGAAGGGTTCAAAAGCAACAAGTATTTCACGTCCGACCGGTACATTGAGCTTGATGAGCATTTCCGCCGTCCTGACGGACTTCCGCTTGAAGGCTATGGGCTTGAGATTGAAACTGAATGTTGGGGAATCAAAAGCGCCAGAGTTTTGGCGGATGTCATGGAAAAAATCATTTTCGTGCTGTTTCCTGCTGACTTGTTCAAGATGCAGCGTGACGGCTCATTAGGTCACGACTATGGCGATTATGACGAAAGATGTATCGGCGTCGAATGTATCACTCAGGTCATGAAAAAGTCGTTTATCCGGAACAATCTCGCTTCTTTCAAAGCAATGTATGACGTCTATTTTAAGGCGTTTGACATCAGTTGTTCAAAGTCCGGTCATTGCGGAATGCACGTCAATGTGAGCAATGCCGTATTCGGTAACACGAAAGAAAAACAGATTGAAGCAATCCGCAAGCTTCATTACTTCATCAATAAAAACTTTCAGTTCGCTTGTAAATTGTTCAAGCGTGATTATTCCGAAACAGGTTACTGCGGACGAATGGAATACGGCGACGCCCGGACAATGGAAATTTCCGGCGGTGACCATTATCACTGTTTGAACTATTCGCACTTTGAATCCGGAAGAATTGAGATTCGTCTTGTTGGTGGTCAGAAAAATTATTGCCACTTCAGAAACACAATGGAATGCGTATTCTTCCTGTGTGAGCGTATGCGCACAATCAGTTGGGATGATTTGGATGATATGACAAAGGTTTTCAAGGGATGCAACAATTACGTTATGAAGCGCTTGTTGGATTGTGACCTTGATGCTGATACTCAGGCTCGGATATATGAGAATGTTAAAACAATCGACCTTGAGCTTGCCTAAAAACAATCACCCTCTACTGAGGGTGGTTTACAGCGCCCGGTGTAAATCGGACGTTGTAAACCGCCTTCAATGGCGAGTATTTACAAAGGAGAGTGTAAACCATGAACCCGTTGGATATGATTCTTCATTACGCGGAGGAACACTGCCCGGACATTAAGCCCGTCTACACCCTTTGGTTGGGAACGCTGACGATTGAAGTGATGGACACGCGCACGGGCGACACGTACACGCGCATATTTGCGCAAGCGGACGTGAACGTCCGGCGGTGGTTCGACGAATTACAAGCGGAGGTGTAAACCATGGCCATTATCAGGAGAATTTACACGCGAGTCTGTAAACGTCACGGAGACCGGCGCTTCCTCCGGTACATCGAACAGCAATTGCAGGGGGAAACGTTCGACGAAGTCCTGACCGGATATCTACAGGAGATTGTGTAAATCGGGGAATCGATTCCCCGGTTACAGCGCCCGAACAATTTACATCGGACGTTGTAACCGGGAAACCGGAATAAATTACAGGAGGGTTTGTAAAATGGAAACTATGGAAAAGCTGGTCAAAAGGTTTAACAGAACACATCCGGGATATGTTGCGGAGCTGTGCCGTGATAGCTGGGAGCCGAAATACACAATTTACATAACGGAACCGGTGTGCGGTATCACTGCCCGGTACGTGTTCGAAAGTTGTAAAGAGTTTAAGGAATGGAGCACCGTCGTTGTGCTGGACTAAAACCATTGAAAAACAACGTTTTCCCGGTGCTTGACACACTGAATTAAGTGTGGTACAATTAAGAAAAAGCCGCAAGGCAAAATAAGAGGAGGGCCAAACCATGAAGCGCACATTCAACCTCGGAAAAATAAATCTGTACGGAACAGGAAAGCGTTACCCGGTAACAGTTGAGGTACGTCTTGAGAACAAGGGCGGACAGCCAACTTACAGACGGATTGATGGGCACATGCAGCAGACAGGCGAATTTGCACCGGAATATGTAGAATTTACTGCCTGTGCTTATGTCGGTGCCCGGATGGGCGGACAGTGCCTTGACGAAATCAACAAGCACCGCATGGACTTTGCTCTTCCGGAGCGTGAAGTATGGGACGACATTTATCACTTCTGGAAACTGTACCACTTGAACGGGATGCACGCCGGAACGCCTGAACAGGAGAAAGCCATCAGAGAATGGGAAAGCACGAAAAACAATCGGCGTGATTACTTGGCGGTGTGTGAAATGCTGAAGGAAAAGGGCCTGTACGAAGTGCTGTTTACAGGCAAGACCGTAGGCCGGATGTACAACAACGAACCGTATAAATATGGTTGTGGTTGGGTTGTCGAACAGATTCCCGGCGCTGACCTTATCCGGATTGAACATTTACTTTCCGTCGTGTAAAACGACCAAACCGGGAGCTTCCCGGTTGGTTACAACGTCCGGTGTAAGTGTGTGCAACCTTGTGAAGGTGATTTACATCGGGCGCTGTAACCAGCCGATAGGCTGAACAAATTACAAACGATTGTGTAAGGAGGGCCAACTATGAAGAGCTATTTTGAAGGATACGCTTATGGACGGAAAGGGACGTATCACCTGATACAGTATTTTGACGGTCAGCGCATACGTGAAAGCTCTGTCGCTGTTGCAGACGGTAAGATTTTCTACCTTGAACGTACTATCCCGGGAATTATTGAAGTCGGCATGAACTACAGAACAGCGAAACGTCGTGTTGCTTCATACGAAGAAAAAGCAAAGCGCCGGGTCGGCTGATTACATGGGAGGATGTAAGCGATGACAGTTTCAAGAATTATTGACAATGACTTTTCTTTCAATGCAGGGTTGATCATTCAAGGGTATAACTCCGGGATTGAGTACGTGAACACGCTCGAAAACGGATGGGGAGACGTGCCCTTTGACTTGTACGGAAAACTCCTTGTTTCCATGAGTGTGGAAGACAGCGCCATCGTCTTGCTGATTGAAGATTGATTACAAAGGAGGATGTAAACATGAGTAAACGGCTTTATATCAATGCTAATTATGTCGGAAACTATACCGACTTTGGTGATTGCTCTATAGGGTACAGCGTTTATCGCTGGTTTAAGATGGGCGATTATGAAATCATCATACCGAATTGTGATATAGAAGCGTCTTGTATTGGCAGGGAGACGGATGAAGCGTCAGCGATATTTACAAAAGGGGGTGTAAACCGTGGCGAATAAGAACATCACAATAACCCTTACAAGGGAACAGCTCCGAATGGTTGTTGACGGACTTTACCAAAGCAAAAAACTGTATTTCAAGTCGGCCCGTGGCGACGAATCAATTTACGAACACGGATGTAAAGTTAAGAAGCTTCACGATGAGCTTCTTTGGAAATTACAAATGGGGGTGTAAATATGTGTGTGATTGCGGTATCTAAGCGTGGGGCGAAACAGCCGAACGTTGAACAACTAAGGAATATGTTTGAGAATAACCCGGACGGAGCTGGGTATATGTATGCACGGGACGGGGTTGTCGTTATCCATAAGGGGTTCATGGATTTTGATGATTATTACAGAACAATCCTTGAAGAACGCTTTACGAAAAACGACCCTGTTGTGTATCACTTCCGGATTTCTACACAAGCTGGTGTAAATCCTCAAATGACGCATCCTTTCCCCCTGACCAGCAACAGGGAATTGTGTGAAGAGCTCGACGTTGAATGCGGTATCGGCATTGCCCATAATGGAATCATTTTAATGACATCGGACAAGAAACAAACAAGGTTCAGTGACACAGCCATCTTCATCACTGACTACATGACGAAGCTTATACGCACTGAAGACGATATGACGGACCCAGCCACCCTGACCATGATTGACTATCTTACAAACTCTAAATGGGCCCTTATGGACGGACTTACAGGCGATGTCGTAACAGTAGGGAAGTTCATAAATGATGGCGGTATCCTGTTCAGCAACAAAACATATAAACCGTGGGTTCCGCCGGTAAAAAACTTTAAGAATGGATACTACTATGGGAAAGGGTATGACTACGACTTGTCCGACTTTTCCGACTTTTCCGACTTTTCGTAATGCTATTGATTCTTCTAAGAAGATACAGGAGGGAATGTAATTATGGAAAAAAAGATGACAACCAAACTTTTCGACGCTATCAAAATCATGACCAAAGGTGGCGCTACTCTTCAGGAAATCTCCACTTATCTCGATGTATCAACGGCTACAATAAGCCGTGTAAGAACAGCGGAAACGTTCGAAGAATACAAGAACGTCTGTGCAGCTCGTTCCATTGCCTACAGGCAAAAGCTTGAAGCGAAAAAGGCCGAAGAGCAGAATAACGTTCAAGAGGTCAAACCTACACCAACTGTTGTAGAACGTCCGCAAGTTATTCAGGTTCAGGCCACGCACTACATGATGGAAGAGCTTAGAAAGCTGAATGAGACCATGACGCTGATAAGCAACAAGCTGTCCTTCATTGTTGACCAGCTTCAGTGAGGTGTGGCTATGAAGAAACTCAGCGTCGATGATATCTTCGTGTTCATCATAATAATTTTGCTGCTCCGTTCACTCATGGGTTGACAGCTCCTGTATACTTTACATAGGGAGGTGTAAATTATGACCGGTGAGGAGCTTCAAAAAGCACGAATCAGGAAGAATCTTACGCAGCAGCATCTCGGCGAAATGCTCGGATTCAAAGGACGCAGCGCCGGTAACACTGTACAAAAGTGGGAGTACGGAAGCCAGCCTATCCCTACAAAGTATTGGAAGAAGCTGTCCGAAATACTCGACATCCCACTTGAGAAGTTCTTGCCCTGAATAAGTAAAGGCCCTACACAAGATGTAGGGCCTTTTTTTAGACACTATCATATTATCACGCAACAGGTGGTATGTCAACACACTTACACGTTGCTGCGTAAATCGTCTTGTTGTTTTCCCCTTCTTCCGTCAATATAAAGTATCTCTTATAAGCCGGACAAGAACCCCTGATTTCGCATTCAGGCCCCCAGCAAATTCCGCCTGATTCATGTATTTGATACACTTCACAGTTTTTGTAATCCTCATCCATCGTCTTCACCCGTCCCTTCTATCAGCACCTGCAAAAACGTGCCTGTGTTGTCATACCCAACAGCACAATATCCTGAGCCTTCAAGCGCATCATTGATCGTGTTCATGATTTCGGCCACATCTTCCTGTTTCATGCTGTGTTCGCTTGTTTCTGTCTCCGTTTCCTTCCTCGCATTCGTCAGCTTTTCGAGTGTTTCCTGAAGACAGGACTCCAGCCCTCTGATTGTACCTTCCTGCCATTTGATCAGCTCTAACGCATCCATTTTCATCTTCGGAGATTTGCAAGGCCATCCACCAATGTCTTTTTCTCCATAATACGGACACGCTTCACAGTTTTGTTCCGGTTTTGTCGTGCAGCATTTGAGTCCTTTTGTGATCTTGTCTATGTCCATTTGTTTCACCTCGTCAAAAGTTGCCTTTAAGTTTCATCATGCAGATGTTTTTCAAAGTCATCCACTAATAACTTTTTCCAATCAATTCCGCCGTTTTTATATTTAATTAGTTCCTTCAACAGCTTCAGAGCAAACTCAGCAGTTTTCGCACAGGATTCGCATCCTATTACTGCCTTGTGCTTTGAAAGCGTTTCCAAAGCATGAATTACATCTTGTACTTCACGTTCTGTCATGTTCTACCTCACTGATTGCGTCAATTTAGAATCTTGTAAGCAATCATAAAAACAAGCACCCATAAAATGGCAGAAATCCAAATTGGAGATAAAACCCATAGCCATGACCACTTAATAACACCGCAGAGCTTTAGTACAATAAATGCAACTGTCAGAACCCCAGTAAATCCGATCCCTTTTGCTGTCGCTTTTGCGCTGTTCATTTTTATTGCCCTCCTTTAAATCAATCAAATGCCCCTGCGTTTGCTCTCCATCTGGTTAGTGTTTCTATCTGTTCTTCAAGTTTTTTAATTCTCTCGTTTTTCTTGTGAATCAATTCCACTGCGTTATTCAGTTCTTCTCCAAACCCTCCAATATCTTGTAAGAGATCAATGGTGTCATCTGCCCATTTCGCAATATCTTCCAAATGTTTCTTCGTGAAAAAATTAAGATCACGTTCACGGGCGAACTCTGCCCATGTGTGGATGATCTGCAAGTGAGTGATTACTGTTTCTATGTCAGCCATACCACTTCACCGACCTTCCCACCCGTTTCTGATAATCGCAACAGGAACTTCCGCCAAATCATCAGCAAAACTGTACGGGCATTCTCCCCACACTTCTTCGGTTCTTCCATCTTCATAGACAACAATCCATTTATAAATCGTTGCACTCATTCCCACTTCACCGCCTGTCCGCAATGTCTGCAAAACAAATCGTTTTTGAATATTTTTGTTCTGCATTGCCTACATTCATACTTAAAAATTGTTCCATCGCTCCTATGGTAAGGGATTGGCTCAACCGCTTCCTGCTCTTTCAGCATAGAAAGTCCAGCGTCAAACCTCTCCCAATCTGCATGGTTTCCGCAGAATGGCTTCAGGTCTGCTCTGAATTGCTCCATACCGTTGATAACCTTCTCCCTGTCAGGCATCATCTTCCACAATCCTCCTGATCTGCTTCATATAGCACAGCACTTTCATCATCTGCATGAACTCCACGCAATCAATTGTCACAGTGCTTTTCCTGGACTCCTGCATTTCCTTCAGCTTCGCTCGCATATAGGCGTACAGCTCGTCCATGTTTGTCCTCCTTTGTTATCGTTGCCTTTAAGTAAATTCGCTTATGTTATGTCCTGTCGGCTTATATAGCTTTGAAACTTCTTTTTCGTATTTTTTCAAAGGACAATCCGGTAAATCTTCCGGTCTGCACCATGAATGTAAAACGTTGTGATTGCTGATGTTTTCCTTATTTCTTTTGCAGTTAATACATCCGCAATCCGCAGCACAATACGTTATATCGTCCATACATCATCCAATTGATTTATTGCATCAGATTAAACATAATCATAGAACAGCACCGCAAAAGCGATTGTTAATGCTATCGCCATAAATAAGGCAATAAACATGATAATTTCATCATTCTTCATATCGGCACTCCGTTTACATAATCTTCTGTAATTCCCTTAAAGCGTATCCGTGACAGCGGTATACGCTTTTTTCGTCTTTATAGCCCATCTCGTCCCGGATACTCTTCCAGCTCATGTTACAGAGATACTTGTAAGTGAGCACCTTTTGGAAGTTATCCTGCTTCAGCTTGCCGATCAGCTCCTCCGCGCGCTTAACAAGCGCCGTGTATTCGCGCTCCTTGTCCGCGAGCTGTTCCGTCATTTCCAGCAACCCAATTGCCGCTGTCTCGGTCTTCGATGAGTTCCCGGACTTCATGACGACCACTGTTTTCACTCGCATTCCTATCGACATCATGAGGTCTTCGTAGTGTCTTTTCTTAGCTCCTATTATGTGGAGCTCCTTCTCAGCCTTCTGTATTTGCTCCATAAATTCGCGTGCTTGCATCAGTATCACCGCCCTTTACAGTGTCCAATGTAATCGGCTGGCTTCGGAGCATCCATTGGTCACACCCCTTCCCGTCCTTTGCTTCAAGCTGGCACTCTTTATAGTCCTCGCAGTAAATGCATGGGGTCTTACCATCAATCATTGCTAAAATACACGTGTTGTAATCAATGATATCAGCCTTGTTGAGTGCCATTATGCGCTCATCCTCTGCGATGCGCTGCGCTGCTGCTCGTGCTGCCTGTCTCGCATTCATTGTCTCAATCACCTGTCTTTTCAGTTCTTTTTTCAAAAAGCTTCTTGTCATCTTACTTACCCCACGGCAGCTCATCCATCTGCTGCTGTACAGGCTGGGTGAAAGGATTGTCAGCGACATCGACCTTCGTGTAGTTATCGTCCTTGGAAGACAGAAATTCGACTTCCTCCGCCATGACCTCTAAATTGGCGTGTGTTGCCCCGTCTTGCCCCGTGAATGTGCTAACACTTACCGGGCCAATGACGCACACTTTACGGCCCTTTATGAGCCATTTAGCGCATACCTCGCCACGTTCTCTCCATGCAGTAACTCGGAAGAAATCCGCCTGGTCAGGTTCTCCCTGTCTCTTTCTCCTGTTAACAGCAACTGTGAATGTACACACACTTATACCGGCCTGTGTGGTTCTGAGTTCAGGGTCTTTCGTCAGGTTCCCGATGATTGTCAGCTTATTCATGTTCAATACTCCTTTACTCTTATTCCAAATTCCTTAAGCATAAGTTTACGTTTTATCTTGTATTCAGGGGTCTTGGTTGCGGAAGACTTAACATCTTCGACGACCATTTTACCGTTCTCCATGTAAACGAAGTCGGCTATGTATCTGCACTCACGCTCTATACACTTGCCGTTTTCGTCCCTCTGGGATGGGATGAGTTCGAAGGGAACTTGGCGGCGAAGGTGGCTAATCACTCCAGCTCTCGACATAAGAACCAACTCTTGCCATCGTCTCGCTTCTCGTGCACTGTCGAACATAGTCCCGTCCACTGAAGTCTTCCTGTTCCCGTATTTGTTCCGGCTCATAGCTAACACAGTACGTCCTCCCATAGCGTATTTGGCACCCGTATTTCACGCAGTAACAATAGTCTTTATTTCTTGGCTTTTGCGACTTGCAATCACGACACACTTGTTTCATCCTGTGCCCCCCATTTCGAGCATCCTGCGAAATGCTTCGTCCTGTTCGTTAGAGTAGTCTCGCTGCTCATACTGCTGGGCGCTTACACGCTTAGAGGTAGGGAGGGAATTGCCCCTGTTATTGCGCTCCCATGTGCGCACACAAGCTTCCCAATCCTTGATGTGGTTCTTTCCGATAAGCCAGCCCTTTGCCTGATAGAAATCAACAAAGGTCTGTGCATCCACATTGTTGCCACGTTTCCGGCAGTACTCAGCTACTTCGTCAACTGTAGGCGGAACAAACTTGACGCCTTTTTCTTTGCACTCCGTAAGGAGTGTTTCTTTTTCATTATCATTACTTTTCTTTATATTATTATTATGGCTTTCGTCTGGTTCGGTTTGGTTTTCTTTGGTTTCGTTTGGTTCTGTTTGGTTATCTTTGGTTCCCGGTCTTCCACCTTTCAAACCATTTGCACGCAGGATATCCCTCTTCGCTGAAGCCATGTCAATCTGCTGTTTTGCTACAGGCCATAGAAACATTTCGTTACCGGCGAAGCAATCAGGCTCGTCACCTGTATCGGCATATTTGAGCATCATAACGAACAGGCGACCAATCTCGTCATCCTGAAGGGTCGAAATAATGTCTTTGAAGCTCGTCCATACCTTTAAGTAGTCCATCCTTGCACCGCCCCTACTGTGTAACGCATATAGCGTTTCTTCTTGCCTTCGCTGTTAACTTTGTATTCCATGGTCTTTTCTATTGGGTACCCAAGCTTAATCATCTCGCTTACCCTTGTGGCAAGCTTCGTAATCTTTAACTTTTCCCAAGCGTCCATAGGGGTCATGCTCCCATCCTTCAGGAGCTGCTGCCAGATAAGCTTATGCTGGTTCTCTTTACTCGTGAGCTTGTAAATCTCTTCCGGTGTCATAGCTGGCCCTCCTTAACCTAAGTAGTTCTTACCGATAAGGGCCATCCACTCGGCCCTCTTGTGCTTGCGCTCAAATGCAAACTGAGCATCCTGCTTCAGCCTTAGATTCTTCATCTTGTCGTACTGCGCACCTTCTGTCCCTGTGTGACACTCTTTGCACAGCATTACGTAAAGATTCTCCCTTTCGCTGATGCGGCGATTTGCAACTCCGGCGAACACGTGGTGCTTCTCAAGGTTGGTCACTCTTCCGCAGAAGTAGCAGGAGCTTTCGTCGTCTTGCATAATGCTTTTCCCCATGCCTTTAACATCCTTTCTTCCTCTTCTTGGCTAATTGGTATAACCAAGCCCATATTGGTAGCATCTTGCTTCAAAAGTGATATTAAATGGCTCATTTCCTCTACCGTATAGGTGCTCGAACCACTGTAGGCGAACACTGCTTTGTAGCCGGGAACAGGGCTGTAATCAACAACTTCTGTGAACCATCCGATGCCGTGCTGGTTCCATATTCTCCTAAATTCGTCCACTGCATCCGAACGTATGTGTACTGTCTCGAATTTTCCAACATCTTTTATAGCGTTCCTGTACACTTCTTCCTTCGGAATAGGTGGATTCAACGCTTTCCCGATGTCAGAGCACAGGGCCCAGCAGAAATCGTTCGCCGTTTTGCTCCTCCGCTTGCTTGCCTTTTTAATCTCGACGCTTACATCCTTGTCTGTAAATTCGTCGTAAATAGGCCGGGGGTCAACCCGGGTAGTGAATGAGACTACCCACTCACCACCCGGATTCCTCAATGGCTTTCCGTAAAGCTGCCCAATCATTCGGTCTTCAGCTCCGCCCCTTTGAAACACTTATCCATAGCGTCAATAAGCGCTACGGCTTCTTCCATTGTGTAATCTTCCAGCTTCTTGTCAGGAGCCAGCTTCGCCGCTACAAGGGCCGTGTACTGCTTCTTAAACAGCTCGTTGTTTTCTTTTGCACTGATGCCACGCTTCTCGCGCAGAGCTGTCATAGAAGTGAGCAGAAAGGTCTGCACAGGGTTCACTGCCGGTTCCTCCTCCTTCTTTTTCGGAGGAAGAGCAACTACGTTCGTTACGGAAGATTCTCCTACTTCAGGACGTGTAAATGCCTGTTGCTTTGGCTGTATATCGGTGTACACGTCAGCATCCGGGTCTTTCAGGTCTTCGGTCGCTATGAAGAATAGCTGGAACATGGCGTATTTCATGGCGACAGACATTGCTTTATTTGCGCTCTTGTCTCCTGTGTCCATTCCTTCGCCTACAACGGTCAGTGTAATGTTTGACCCATCAGGAGCGTAAACCGTGTACTTGATGGTGAGCTGCGTGTAGATGAGCACAGTTCCCTTAGAGTTTGTGCGTTCTTCCCGGTTCATGCCGATGACCTCCGGACAAATAAACAGGCCAAGCTCTGACATGACAGGGTTCAGTGCGTTGTAGACAGCGTCGATTCCCCTGTACATGAATCCCTGCTGTGCGTTCCGGGTATCTTTTCCGATGGCTCCTACCATTCCCATGGCCTTGCCGATAAGTTCATGAATCTGTGCCATTATTGTTCTCCTCCTAATATCCCGTCGATGAGCCGTCCTAACAGCTTTGCTTCTGATTCTTCTGCGACGTGCTCGTTGTGTGTGAGTTCAAGAATCCTGAAGAGCTGGGACGCACGTCGAAGCTCCCGGCAGTTGCCAATGAGTTCTGCGATTTCAGTAAGGGAAACATTACAAAGAACTTCCATGATTTTCCCTTCCTTGTCTTCTTCTGAACATTCGCCAGCAAGAATGAAGTTTTTCACTTCATTGTTTACAATCTCGTTTGTAAATTGCTTTTCTGTGTCAATTTCGCTTATTACGATATGATATTTCTTCATTTCAGTTCTCCTTCTTCAGTTCGACTTTGAAAATGTCAGGCCGTTCTTTGACTTTAATGCAGGGGATGACAGCCCCGTTTGCGTCGGCGACCATCTCACCTACAACGTTAAGCGTAGGTTTCAGGCTGGCCCAATCAAGCGTTTCCTTGGTCTTGATGAAGCGTTCGCCGCCGTTGGCCTTCAGCCATTCGATGACGTCGCCATCTTCCCGGGTATACTCAGGTTCCTGACGCTTGAACACAAGCTTGCCACTCGGCAGCGCATAGTTTTCCTGTGTCTTCGTGACCTTGTGGGGGACTTTGTCAAAATAGCCGTGCAGCATAGCTTCCATGCTCTCAATCGTGCGGTCGCATGTCTCGCAGACACTCTGGTACCGGGAGTCGTAGAACTCCTTCCACTTAGCCTTTTCCTCGTTAGCGTTACGAATCTGAGTCATGCACCATTCCGCTGTCAAATCATCTTCCACCCGGAAACTTCCTTCTGTCTGCTCTTCAAATTCCTTCATCAGTTCGCTCATTTTGTTCTCCTCTCTTGCCACCGGAAAGCAGTTGTGTTATAATGTTGGGGTGAGCTTGGAGTTGGCCCTCCGGTTCATGCCCTTGCCGACCCGGCACGGGCTTTTTATTTTCCCGGGTAAACAGGCCGACAATACCCAATCGTGGGGAAGACGTCCGGAACTTCGCGCCTGCGCAAGCGCCTGCGTATGCGCTCGAGCAGCGTAAGCCTTCTACACAGCTTCTTGGAAGTCATCGGACAGTAGCAGTAGCGGCTCGTCACGCTCTCACCTCCTTCTCGGTACAATCACTCGTTCAGAGATGCTACATTTTTTCAGCATCCTCCGGCGATTCCTTGCAAAAACCATTCTGTTCTCTTCCCACTCTCTGAACGCCCATTCAGGCACAACGAGTGGGTTTTCCATGTGCGGATTACATTGGCGGATGTATTTCCGAGCTGTAGGTAGTGAACAACTGTATCGCTCACTTACATCCTTTACTGTAATTAGCCGTTCCATTTCAGCGCTCCCACATAGTGGTAAACTTGGGTAAAAAAATCCGCACAAAAGATTCGCAATCGTGTATAACCAGCAGCTCGGCCATCTTGTAGATGTCATCTACTGAAGGTTCCTGTACACGGTTAACGATGCGAGAAGCCTTTTTCCTGTCCCAATTCAGCGCACGTGCAAATGCGGCAATAGACCTGTACTTTGCCAATACTGCACCCCTGAGGTCATTCTGCATATGGTGGCCCTCCTTTCTTAAATTGTCCTTCATTGTGGGAACGGGCACATAATACCACAATCCGTTGTGCCTGTCAATACTTTTGTGGGACGCTTGACCCACATTGTTATCATGTGGTATCATATGACCAGAAAGGAGGGCCAGCCAATGTTTACGGGACTACGAGTGTCTGACTTCAAGACTCGGTTTTCAGAATTGTTTGAAGACAGCGAAAAAACAAACATTGATTTAGGAAAAGAACTTCATGTCTCAAATCAAACTGTTAGCGCATGGAAGCACGGTGTCAGATCTCCGAAGCTTCCAACTGTACAAGCTATTGCAGATTATTTCGACGTAAAAGTAGAATGGCTGCTTGGCTTTGATGTAGAGAAGAAGGCAGCAAGAGCAAAAACACCCATAATCGTCCCAAGTTCTGAACAATTCGTGAAACTTGTTCATTATATGTCTACTGCCGATTACGAGATGGTCATGGCTGCATACGACAGAGCATATAAAAAGATGAAGGAGGTAGAAGGAGAGGAGTAGCTATGCCGCGAGGAAGAAGGCCGCACCTGAAACAGCGGAAGGACGGAAGATACCGTCTTCGCTATAAGGGGAAGGATATATATGGTTCATCGGAAGACGAAGCATACGATAACTACGACGAGTACGTTGCATCCTTCGAGTCCGGAAAAATTACACCGACGAGTGTAACTGACTACGCTCTACCATGGCTGAGACGTACATATCCTACTGTGAAAGACTCTACTTATACCGGGCTTGCAATCCATCTACAGCACCTGATAGACGACATAGGAAACAAGCTACTTGTGGAAGTAATTCCTTCCGATATAAAGAGCGTGTACTCGAATCACTACACAGGTCTGTCAAACACGTACATTCTTGCCGCAAAACAGCTCTATTGTTCGCTTTTTGAAGCTGCTGTGGCGGACGGGTTCATCCGTTCCAACCCAGCAAGGGCAGCAAAACCACACAAGGGGAAGAAGCCAGAAGAGAGGATACTGACACCGCAGCAAAGAGAGTGGATAAACACACTGTGCACAGACCACCGTGCACACCCTGCCGTGATGGCGATGCTATATGCAGGAATTAGGCCGCAGGAGATGAAGGCATTCGATATCGACAGGGATGTGGATTTCGAGAACAACATTATCACTGTTCAGGAGACAGCCCACTTAGACGGGCAAAAATACGCATTTTCAGACGATATGAAGACGGATTGGAGTAAGAGACGCATCCCACTCTTTCCACCCCTTAAACAGGCGCTGAAGGGCAAACACGGGCAATTGATAACATCTGCGCACGGCGAGAAGGTCACGATTCAGACTTGGAAGGTCGCATGGAACTCCTACAAGTTTAATATGGAGACAGCCATAAACGGAATACAAAAGCGCTGGTACAGGAAAAGAAAAGACCAGCTCGGTAAGGAGCTGGCTCCATGGATTGATTTCGATGTCGTTCCATACACCCTCCGCCACGCCTTCTGTCAAATGTGCCGTGACGCAGAAGTGGACATAAACACGTGCCGAAAGTGGATGGGCCACGCAGATACAAAGATGATTCTTAAGGTTTACGACGCAGTTTCTGACGACCGGTCAGAGCAAGAGCGAAAGAAGCTCGATTCCCTCTTCGGGGGTCAAAACGGGGGTCAGGGCAAGAACCAGGAGCGTTTACACGTTGAGTTGTAAGTGTTTCACGTGAAACAATCCTTCACTTCATACCCGGAGTGTCATAGGTTCGAGTCCTATTTGAGCCACACCGCAAACCCTTGAAGATTAAAGGCTTCAAGGGTTTTTCTTATTCTGCTGCATAGTGAAAAAACAGAAAAAAAGATTCACTTTTGAGGGTCAACGGGGGTCAAATCAGGGGTCAAATAATTTGGAGGTAGTTTTATGAAAAAAATTATTGATATACATTCGCACATTCTTCCCGGAGTAGATGACGGATGCGGTTCAAAAGAAGAAGCACTCGAGATGATAAAAATTTATGAAGAGCAAAATGTTGAAGCCGTAATCTGTACACCTCACTTCGGCCCATGCGGAATTACAGGAGCTGATGTAGAAGCTGCTTTTAATTGGCTGACGTCTACAGGAAGCAATGTAAAACTGTATTTGGGAAACGAGATTCTATTCACACTAAATACAATGTTCGCCGTAAAGTTCGGTCTGGCGAGGAGGATGAATAACTCAAGATATATACTTGTTGAGTTCGATGATTGGCTCTATCACTCGAGTGCAGGCGAGATTGTGGCAGGCTTGAAGATTCTGTCGAAGTCCAAGTACGAAATAATTCTTGCGCACCCGGAACGGTACACAAGCCTACAAAACAATCTGGATTATTATGACATGATTACAAAGCTCGGTGTAAAACTTCAGGTGAATGCCTACGACATTGTGAAGAACAAGAACCAGCAGACGGTCATAGCATCACGGTATATCCTGAACAATAAGCTGGCTTCGTTTATCGGAAGCGATGCACACGGAGCTGAAAGAAGAAGGCCGGAACTGAAAGATGGTGTGAAGTGGATTTATGACCACTGCCCGGAAGACTACGCCGATGCGGTCGTGCACGATAACGCCAAAAAAATAATTGGAGGGGCATAACGCCCCTCCGTTTTACTTTTTGATTGGGATTCCGTTGTCTCTCGCATAGGCTTCCTTCATCTTCTTGTTCGCACTTGCCGCTGCGGCCTGTAGTAAGTCGTACCTGTCCTCGTTAGAGAGAGTCTCCCACTTCAGGCCCCTCTCACTTGTGAGAATGTACCTTTCGTACTCTGCTTTGTAAATTTCAGTGTACATGGGCCACGCTTCTTCGGATATGGTGTACTCTTTCTTCTCGCCGTTGGTAAGTGTGAGTTTGAACGTCTGAGAAGGATGCGGAAGCGCTGCTGTCTTGCCGCCGCCAAGGTCGGTTCCTTCAGGCCCATTGTACACACTCATGGCACGCTGCATATAAACGCTGTTTTCGTCGCCTACATCCTTCAGGAACGTTTCAGGCATCTTCTCGTCAGGAGTCTTGATGTGAACTGTTCCGCCGGGAGTAAAGCCTTTCTGAATAGCTCCGAACACACGGTCTGTGAGCGTCTCGCCTTGAATGTACTTCTTGTAGTACGCCTGCATTTCCTCGTTCGCTGCTTCTACACGTTTGAGCATATCAAGCTTCAAAGCACGAGTCTGGTCGTACTTCTCGGCATCAGAGAGCGAAGTGTTCGCATTGATGTCGTCGATTGCTTTGTATGTATCGTTTATGAGCTTGTTCGCTTCATAAACAATCCCACCACTCGCAAGCATTGCGCTTGCTTCCTCATAGGCAGCGTCGATTTCTTCCTGAGTCAGGCTGCGGAGAAGCATATTCTCGGTTCTACCAGCCTTTGCAATGTCAACCACTGTACTTAAGATTTTCTTCTTTTCTCTGAACTCTCTTGACACATCGTTGCTGGACATCGGGTCAGAAGTCCACTTTTTCACAACGGTGTTCATAAGAGAATCAAATCCGCCGATGCTTCCGTCCTTCTCTATTGATAGGGCCGGGATAGCCATAGCACCGATGAAGCCTGTGTACTGAGATGCAAGATACTCAAGTACTTCAGGGCTTGTGTTAAGCCATCTACCCAATGTCTTGAAGAACTCAGGAGTATCCTCGTTATACTGACTCGACTTGTCTGCCCAATCGACCTGAGAGGTACGAACGATATTGGAACCGTACCATGTTTTGTTGTGAGAAACATCCAAGAACGGCTGTAAAATCGTTCCGCCAAGAGGATTCAGGTTGTCGAGGATAACGTCTGCTGTCGCCGCAAGGCTTATAGCCATTTCGTCTGTCGAGCCGTTTGCCATTGCGTTTGTAACAAGGCTGTGAACAGCATACGAAAGAGGGTCTTGTGCAAGAGGTATACGGATGTACGGAGGTTGTCCTTCCATGCCCTTAAGGGGATTCGGAAGGATAAGATGATTAGCCTTAACGCCGTCAGAAAGCATCATGAACTCTTCTTTGTCGTCGTCGTCTCCGCTTCTCAGGACAAGGCCGACGGCAAGCGCACTCGCAAGAGCCTGATTTACAATGGTCTTTGTAACCCTTGTTCCAAGCCTGTCACGTTCTGCTTCTGTCAATGTGCGTCCTGTTCTGTAAGCACCCTGAAGGGAAGCGTTAAAGAATGGGATGAGCTTCTTCATGACGTAGGCGGTCTCATCATTACCTGTACGGCTGAAGTCAACAGTGACATCCTGTGCTTTCTGGAAGGCTTCCATACGCCCTTCCGCTGTGGACTTGTCGTTCTTGCCGTACTTGTATTCGGCGAACCGGCTGGCCTGTTCAATGATTTCATTCAGACGGGCCATTGTTACGGTGTTCCACACCTTCTTGCCAAGCCATTTCGCAGTTTTGCCAAGGCTCGACTTGTCATCGCCGAACATCTCGGTCGTAATCTGCTTCATGTTCTTGGAATTGTTCTGGTCGATGTACGTCCACCCTCCGCCGCCAAGTGCCTGATACTCTTTGTATGCATCAGAGTTTGTTGCGACTTCAGCAAGAGACATGAGCCACTTTGGAAGGCCCGTTCCGTAGTTCGACGCCCAGCTACCGTAGTTCACAGAGTTCTGATAGTCACGAACAGCGTTACGAGCTGCGAACAGGGGGTTACTGCCGGTCGTGAGCATACTCATCATACGGGTAAACTTTCCAATCGGCTGCATCAGGCGAATGCCCGTGCTGCCTTCAGCGCCTGTAAGAAGCTTGTACAATTGCGGATTATCAATCTCGTACTGCACCTGTGTGCCATCTTCTCTGTGAACAGTGAGGAGGTTACGGCCTTCACTTGCTTTGGCAGGAAGGTGATGCTTTGCAACTTCGAGGACTTGCTGCATGAGGTCTTCAGGAATGGAGCCCTCAAGGATATCCGTAAGCTGTGTCTTCAGGTCACCGGACGGGTCAAGCGCTGCCGCTTCTTCTCCCGGGATTTGCCTGCCGAAGATACCCATGCCGCCGTTTTCCTGATAGTACTCATCGAACTTCTGCGCAATCTGGTTCGTGGCGACCATGTTCGTGATTTGGTCTACCATTCCGATGAAGGAATACATCGGACTATAGATGTCTTCAGAACCGCCAACTGCCGCCTTGAGCGTGTACTTCTTCTTGCTCTTGCCGAAGCCGTAGGCCTGACCATCTGATTTATTGCCACGAACACGGAACGTTGGAACATAGTGCGGATAAATCTTATTGAGCGTATCAAGGAAATCCTGCGTCCAATAGCCGGTGTCTACCATCCATGCCTGAAGGAAATCAGTTCTGAAGTCCTGCCATGCTTTTTCTGCTGCTTTGATTTCAGGATGTTCATGCTCAATCCTGTCAATCTCAGCTTGGCGTTCGTCAGCGTCCATTCCCCAGAAAACAGGCTTGTTTTGCTTTTCTCTGTCGATGGAGTGAAGCAGAAGTGCATACCGTTCGAGAAGGTGAACGTTCGATTCTGTTCCCTTGAATCCGACATTAGAGAGCCGGAGACCAAGGCCATCACCAATAATAGTTCCATCAGCGTCTGTAAGTGACTCGGTCAGGTTAACAAGCGCACGTTTCTGAGCGTGGTTCGCAAACAGGCTCTGGAGACGAAGCTTACCACGCACTCCGCTGTTTTCTTCCACAAAGGCATCGACGTCGTCTGCGATTGCAGTTCTGTCAACGTTACGTGAGATGAAGTCCTTAAGCTGCTGTGCAAAAGGAATCTTGTCCTTCTCGTGCTCGTACCGGATGACAGCCTGCGTCCTTTCATCGAGAGAAGCATTGATGTACTGCTGTAGGTCTGCACGGGCGGCAGCAACTTCTTTCGCCATCTTTGGGTCTTTGTTGAGCTGGCGCTCGAACATATCGACGAAATCGTCTCCGGCGAAAGCCCTCGCACGCTCGTCGCTTTCCATATAGCGCCACATGAACTCAGCAAAGGCTTCTCCTTGGAGTTCGTCCGCAGAGTAAGAGCTTGCGAAAGAAGGTTCTTCGGCAAGGAGGTTCGCTACCATCTGGCTTGTGCCGGTAAGGCCAAGCTTCTGTGCGATTCCATGGCCTACCTCGTGAATTGTTTTCGTGTAATCGCCAATGTAACGATCCTTGACGGCAACGAGTTCGCCATGCTTGCTCCAATACGCACGAACAGACTTCGGAAGGTTGCCGAAGTTATTAGACCCCATATATTCACCAAAGCCAAGACCTTTGATAAGTGTCTTGGCTATTTGCTGTGGGCTCTTAAGTTTTTTCTTTACCTTCTTTGCCTGTTTCTTCGTGGGTGTTTCGGACTTTGTATCGACGGAAAGTGCGCTTACATCTGCATTTCCTTCTTGTACTTTGCCCATTCCTCCCTCGATATTGTCGGTTCCTCGTCCGCTATCGACTTGGATAGTTCCTCCATTCTTTCCGCCAAAAGCTCCGGACTTAATCCCGACTTCTGACTCGTCTGAGTATTCGAGTGCAACGGGCTGTTGCCCTCTTTGTACGTCGTTGTTCCATACTGCGTAGCCATCGACTTGACCCTCCTTTACGATTCTGTCAAATGTGTCGTTAATCTTCTGCGGAGAAAGCCCGGTGCTGTCTGTTCCGGTGATGTACGCCACATCGAGAAGGCGATTTGTTTCCATCATCCGGTTAAGTGTTCTGCCGACAGCCTTGCTCCAAGGGAGCTGTACGTTGTGCAAGTGCACCTCGTACCCGGCATCCTTGAACGCTTTGATTTGACGCATCACACTGTTATAAGAGTGACCTACGACAGGGAGTACAACGTTGTCTCCGTTGTCCATCATCATGTGCATTGCTTGGTCAGTGATGAATCTGCTCTCGTTGTGGAGAGGGCTGCTGTTAGCTCCTTTGTTGTAATTCCTGTGGAACTTCTTAGCATCGTCACTGTCAAGCATCCGGCTCTTGTGTTCCGCACTGAGCGCATCAGCAAGAGTGCTCTTTCCGCTTGCCGGGAGCCCTACGATAACATCAAGACGTTTTCCCTGTTCGACATCTCCATTATACTCCACATCGCCATCTTCGTCAAAAACAGCGGAGCCACGCTCTTTTGCCATCTTGTCACGGATGCGGTGCTGTTCTTTTACTTCGTCCTCTGTAAACAGGGACTCGATTGCTTTGATATAGCTTCCGCCATCCATGAGAATCTTGATTGTTGCTTCAGGAACACCTGCCTGACGCAGGGCTTCTTCATTGCCATCGAAACTACGAATAGCGTTCTGGAGTATGTACGGGAGTGTTGCCTTCTGCTGGGTCTGCTGCTTAATAAGCGCACTGACCTCAGGGATTGAAAGAATCTCGTCACGGAGGGCCTGCCGTTCTTGCGGTGTCATGTCTTCAAGGGAGATATTATTCAGTTTGTTTACCATATCAGTAAGCTGTTTGCTCGTATCCACCTTGTTAGCCATAATGTCATCATCCGTCGTGCTGAATTTGCCGGAATTGTATACGCTCTTTACCTGATTCGGCTGGCTTACGACGATTTCCACTCCATACGCTCCTCCGCCGCCGGCTGGGTTATCCTGCACCTCGTCGAAGATGACAGCGTCATAGCCGTGCTCAAACGCCCATTTAGCCCACCAGCGTGTCCTGTGTGTGCCAGCTTCATTAGCGCCGTCAGGAGCCGTAACATCGGCATATACTTGCGAATAATTGGTATGTATGCCGCTGATAACGAGGGGATTCTCGGTTGTCAGGTAAACAGCATGGATACCTTTGGAATGGAGACCTCCACCATATGTCATTCTGAACTTGTTCAACTCATTTTCTGCAAACCACGTGCTACCGAGCTCTCCATAGTCAACAGGAACGCCGGTTCCTTTTACAACCTGATATCCCATCTTAGCTCCGTTATTTGGGTTCGGAGCTTCGACAAGGTCATATCCAATATCCTGCATGGCCGCTTTTGCGGTTTCCCAATTCTTGATGTAGCGAAGATGAGAAATCTTTGTAGTTCCTGCGTACTTGGCAGCAGTTTCCTTTACAGAAAAGAAGAAGTTTATGCTGACCTTTTTGCCGTCTGTCGTTATGAAAGGCTTGCTTTGCATAACGTTGTACAGCGTATGACCGAAATTCCCGTACCCTCTGAAGTAAACCTTCGGAGAACCGTCATCATTAACGAGATACGGTTTCGCATTGTCCGGGATTTCGTCAGACTTGAACCACTTCTTGAAGCTCTTTGTCTTGGGATTTGTCTTTTTGGTCGTGCTCTGGACTTTCCCGTGATACTTCGGGTCTTGCCAATTCTTCAGAGCTTCACCGGTAACCGGATTTGTTTTCCCTTCAGACGTTGAGTTTTGATTGGCAATTGCAGCAATAGCATTTTGGTCAAATAATGACTTAAGATTATCGAGGTCTGCTTCCGAAACGGTATGCCCTGCGTTCGCTTCGAACGCTCCAGACTCAATTTCAGGAATAACAACGTTTGCCATCCACTCGGCAAGTTCAGGATTGTCTGTGAACAGTTTTTCTCCAGACCCCGTAAGGGTGCTAATTGTACGACTATGTTCAATTCCGTTTTGGTCAACAAACATAATACGAGGTTTTTTTGTTAAAGAGCCTACTGTAAAACCCAAAACCTTCCAAGGAGTACCAGAATAATCGTATGTAATGTCAGTGCCATTCGGAACCTTTAGGTAGCGCTTTCCGGTATCCGCCATGGTGCCATATTCTGGCTTTGCCTGTTCAGTTTGAGCAACCTCGTTTTCGTTTTCGATGACTTCTTCAAGCGTAGGCCCGGGGGTCTGCTCCTCTTCGGTTCCTGTATCTTCTTCATCAAGAACCTCTGCTCCTTCAATAGTGAAGTCCGGGTCTATGTCTTCTTCGTTATTCCCTATATCGAGCGTAGGAAGAGTTCCGTCATTGGCCTTATTGAACATTTCGAACAGAGCTTGGTTTCCATTTTGGCCTGTAAATTCATCAGGTCTCATCTGGATTTCATCTGAACTATATTCAGTACCGTTTGCATCTACAACGACAGGGTCTCCAAGATTATCTTCTCCAGCAAACCCGATAAGGTCTACGACTTCGCCCGTCTCCAAAACTTCTGCTTTCAGGCTATGCGACATCCAAGCAGCAGGCTTTACAGGAGTGTCTCCGTTATGCCAATGCGAAAGAGCTTCATCGAAAACAGGAAGGTCTGCATCTGACCAAGCGTCGAGTTCTGAGTCAGATATGTAGCCGATTGGCGTTGAGTATATCGTAACGCCGTTCTCTATTCCAAAGATACCTGTAAGCTGAACGCTGCCGGTTCCGTCAATCTTATTGACAGTGACGGCATGGGGGAAGGCGACCTTTGGATGGTACGTTTGCACAGCCAAATTGAAATCCTCTTCCGCCTTCTGAGCTTCTTGGGCATTCTTTTCTGCGACTTGCTGCGCTACGGATTCGTTGGCCTGTGTACGGGCTTCAGCCATGATATTGTCCTGAGTGTTGGCGAGTTCCTCCTCCGCCTGCTTCTCCTGCTGCTGTGCGGTCTCAAGGTTTTCGCCCTTCTGCTGCTGATTAGCGACGGCTCCGGCAAGCTCGTTCGTCGTCTGTTGGACAGGGCCGTTACCTTCCTTTGTTGGCGTTAATACTTGCTGTGCGACAGCGCTTGCCATGTTGCCCGTGGCAGACTCGACCTTTGCGTCGGCCTTCTTCTTCTCTTCCTCACGTGTGGCTACGTTCACTTTTGCAGACTCTACAGCCTTTTTAGCGGCATCAAGCGTGTCTGCCTGTGTTGCTGCATTCCGAACTGTTTCAGTTGCAATCCTGTGGTTGGCAACAGACTTTGCGAAAGAAGTTGAGATGTCAAACGATTTTTCTCCGGTAATGTCCGTATGTGCGGAAGCAAGAAGGTCATCTACATCGAACGATGTAATCTCTCCGCCTTTTTTGACGGTATCACATATCCGCTGAAGAGCATTGTTCGCTGCACCTTCCGTAAGGGAAGCGATAGTTACAGCCGTCTTTACATTTGCGCTCTTGTTGCCAGCCACTGCAATAAGTGTCTTCATCGTGCGCAGAGCATTCAGGCCACTGCCTTTGTTCAGGTTCTGGACGAATGCGTCAGCAGCAGCACGGGGCGTGTCGAAATCATTGAGTGTATTCTTAACGCCAATCGATGCTGCATAGTTCGTGTCAGCATCTACACCGGCCCTTGTACGGAGCACAGACTCGATGAATGCTGGGCTGTTCTTTCCGCTTTTATTCAATTCGGCTTTACTCAGCTTTGCGTAATCGCTCTCGTTGACTCGCCTGACGAAATCATTAACACTTGCATCCCTGAAGCTACCACCGAGGAAAGCGCCGGTGGAACTGCCCATAGAACTGACAAAACCGGATGCAGCGGCAATGGCGATATTCTTGACCATCTGCTGGTTTGCGATTTCTTCAGCCTTGCTTCTCGGAATGTTCGCAGCCACGAGAGATTCAACCATCTGATTATATGTGGAGAGTTCTCCCATGATGACTTGCTCGGCAGAATCCTCCCACCATTGGTTGAAACCTTCGCCGACAGCTTCTTCAAAGCCGTTCCTAAACAGGGTAATGAAGAAACCTTCCACTTCTTCTGAAGCGCCACGGGCCCACATATCCTGAATGTTGCCTACAGTAATGGCTTCAGAAATCGATTCTGCCCAGAACGTAGCGGCATACATCTTCTTTGCCTGCGTCGGGTCAGCGCCGTCAGTGATTGCCTGTCTGTACGCATTGTCGGCAGCGGCGAGGGCCATGGGGATAGCGTGTGCCCAATCCTCAAGGGCCTTTGCTCCGAACTCTACGACCTTTCCGAACGCTCCGCTTTCCGCTTTCTGGATGAAATTATAAAGCTTTTCGACAGCAGGAACTGCTTCTCCAAGAAGGTTCAAAGCTCCGCCTGTGATGAGCATATTAAGCGTGCTATCTCCGGCGCTTGTGATAGCGTTAACGAAGAACTTGAGTGCTTCAGCGTTCTTTCCGGTATTCTTGTCGATATACTTTTCGACACCGGCCCGGATGGCTTCTACTTCATTCGCTATAGAGAATCCGGCACCTTTGGGGTCATAGTTTCGAACACCACGAATGTCATATTCCTTCATCTTCGCCCAGCTTTGGAAATTGCCGAGCGCATTCTCGCCGAAGGAAAGAAGCCAATTGCCGAAGGTGTAGCCGGAGCCTTTTGCCATTTGTTCAATCGTGTTTGCAGACTTCTCCGCTTCAACACGATGAGGAAGCATACCGTTGACAGGGTTCATGATGTCCTTCAGATAGTCGTTTGCAGCGTTCTCTCCTGATTCTTTAAGGAGATAGAAGTACAAATCCTTCTCCGTAGGAGTCATGCTTGCTACGCAAGCCTTTATTCTCTGAAAGGCAGGCCCAGCGCTTTCTATCGCATCAGAAAAGCTTTCGATGAAACCAGAATCGCTCCATTTGACTTCCCCTGTGAGCAGAGCATTTACAGCGGACTTTGTAAAATCACTCATCGTGTCGGTCGAGAGTTTCTTACCGGCTTCAGCCTGTTCGCTGAAGTCATCCACTGTCGTCAGCAGGAACCTTGCAGCTTCATTGTATTCTTTCTGAAGCACATCGATTTTCTGTTGGACGTTTCTGACATCCTCTTCAGACGCTTCGATTCCAAGCCCTTGGTAATTATCCAGAAGCTCCTGAAGCTCTGTGAGCATCTTCTTGTGCCCGATAACCTGACCGGCTGCGTAAGAAGAAAGCGCTTCTGTGCTGGCACCCTGCTGCACTGCTCTGTCGTAGAATGTATAGGAGTCAAACGGGTAGGCAGTCCATGTTTTGGCTGCCGTGTTCCAGTTCTCTAAGCCACTGAGAAGCCGGTCGCTGACGGAATCACCATACAGTTCCTTGGCAGCTTTATAGTCATTGCGGACGCTGTCACGAGTCCTGATAGCTTCGTCGTAATCCGCCTGCCCGTCCTCGATGGTCTGTTCAAGGTCGGAGATTCTTTCTTCAAGGAGCTCCTGCGTATCGTACAGGTCATACAAGTGTTCTTCTTCTGCGGCGGTGAGCTTGTCAAGTACGCTCGAAGTGTTCCCGTAGCCACCGTTTACAGCAGCGTCTGTAATCCGCTTCAGTTCTGGCACCTTCTCGAGAACCTCGTCTACATCTGTGCTCACATTGAGAAGGTTGTCGCCGTTGCCGAACATTCGGTTGCCTGCACCGGACTTGTACGTGTAGACGTAGTTGTATCCTTTGTACTGCTTATTGGGGTCGTCGCTCAGAATGTCCTGCTTGGCTTCTTCCCAGCCGTCACTCTGAACAAGGTCATCGACCCACGCAGCGTCCCATTCGTTGAGGTCGCCGGTAGCTCTCTGCCGTGCTTCAAGACTCGTGACTTCGAGGTTGACTTTGTGCAGCTCGTTCTGGTACTTTTCAAGGTCGCTCTTGCAATCCTCAAAATCATCGATGACACGAAGCGCTGGGAGATAGGAGCCTACTGCCTTGTCACGGAGGTCGTTCTTTACGGACTTCAGCGCATCCTGTTCACTTACATTGTACCCTGTAAGTGTCAGAACAGAGGAGTCACGGGTAACACCGCAGCCACTTATGAATGCGTTCTTTTCCTCAGGCGTGCCCTTTTCGAAGATGGTTGACGCAATCCTTGTAAAGGACTTCCACTCTTCTTCCTCCATAAGACTTAGCTTATCATCGGTGAGCATATCTTCGATATTCGGAATATATAAATGGCCATAAGCTCCCGGTTTTGTTTCTGGCTCGGCAGCTTCAACCACAGGCGGCTTTATAGCACCCGGCTCTACGCCAACAGTATTACCAGCGATATCTGTCATGACATCGGATGCTGCGACAGAAAGCAAATCCTTTCCCTTTTCTGCGCAGCGATTCCGGATGTCCTGTTCGACGTCCTCCCACTTGTAGTCAATGGCGCTTGTCGTTGGGATGAGGTTCGTAGAACGAAGCGTCTCATCGAGTTTGAACAGGCCGTTATAGTCCGAGTTAGCCTTAATGGCATTTATGATGTCGTCAGGGTCGTCATACCACTTTAAGAGAGTTTCAATCTCTTCGTCCATCTTTTCCTTGGACTTTTTCAGCGCTTCCGTCTTGTCGAAAGCATCTTCTGCGTTCGAGTACATCTTCCAGCCGACAGTGTCATCAGGAGCAAGGCTTGCGCGAATTTTATCGAGAGTCTTTCTGTCAAACCCGGGCACGTCAAAGTAAGCGCATTCTTCGTCCATTGTGCTTCCGACGGAGTATGCGCTATAGGTAAGCTTGTTGTTCTTGTTCAGTTTCGCACTGATTGCAGGGTCTTCATGCCACACGTTGCCAACACCGAGGTAGCTATTCGCCATGTCAGTGTAGATGTCACCTGTGCCGCCGTTGTTCCTTGCGGCCCAGATAACGCCACGCAGAGCATCCTGCGAATAATCGATTGGGCGATTCAGCTCAGTAGGAGAATAGACTTTGTCCTTGTCCATTTTGACGAGCATATCGTACTTCGACCAATTGATTTTGCTGATAATTTCGTCATCTGAATAGTTCCTGTCAGCTCTCTGCGTCCAATAGGTAATGTCCTTTTTGAGCGCTTCCCACTGCTGCTCTGCCTTCTGCGTATCGGCTTCGCTCTTCTGGTACTGATAGAGTTCATACGCAACCTTCTGAGCTTCTGTAGCCTTTGCACCGGGCTTGCTCGGAGTGTTTGTCGTTCCATTGTAAAGAAGGTTGCTTGCAATCCAACCTTCGTTTGCATCAAACCACTCTTTGGTCAGATTGTTCGTGTCGAATCCGTATCCTTGAAGGTTGGCGACAGCGCTGTTCGTCGGCTGCGTGTAGGGGTTGTAATAAGCAGTGCCTGGCTTCGTCTGGAGGTATTGGAAAGCCCTGATTTTCTTCTGAGCCTTGGCAGGGTCGGTCTCACTCAGGCTGGCAATGCTTGCAAGAGCACGGCCCGTAGTCCATGTCTCCTGCTGCTGCGGCTGCATACTCCTGATATTCTGCTGGTAAGCAAACGAAGCGCTGTTATTCTTTGTGACATTGGGTGCAATTCTGTCTTTTGTGTAAGCCTTAATCGTGTTGAAAAGGGTCTTGTTTGACATACACAACACTCCTTATTTCTTCTTCTTTAGCTTAGATACGGTTTCCAGCAGATTTTCTGCGGCTGCGCTTTGAATCGTATTGTATGAAGGAGCAGATTCTGTCGATGTCTTCAGGCGATTGTTTGTCTTGATGGTGTTCAGCATGGTCAGCCCTGCAACCTCTGTTGCGCTTGGCTTATCATACTTATGAGCCCATGAGTTTGCAGGAGGAGTATCTTCATCTTCGACAACATCTTTATAGTATTCATCCGGGTCTGTGATACCTTTTGATAATGCGTCCTTATAGTCGTCCTCGTTGTCGAACCCAAGCCTTTGCCACTCAGGTGTTTCATCGCCCGGATTATCGTTCGGGTTGTACCCACCCGTCCCAGAAATGGCAGTGACATCCTGTTTCATGGCTTCGTAGTCTTCCCGGCTCAATCCGGCCTTCTCGAGCAGTTCGTCGCTCACGTCACTGCCGTGCTCAAGAGCATAGGTGACGTAGTTGTAGTTAATTTTCTGCTCATCGGACATCTTGTTGTAGTCGAACTCCTTGTTCCACTCAGCAACCTGTTCCTCGAACTGTTTCTCAGTGAACGCCTGCTGCCACGCAGTGTCAGCCCTTTCGGCTTCAAACTGCTTCTCGCTAAACTCCTGCTGCCACTTTGCGGCTTCCTGCTGGGCTTCGAACTGTTTCTCATTGAACGCCTGCTGCCATGCGGTGTCTGAACGATTCGCATTGTATTCCTGTAGCCACTGTTCGTCTGCGGCGGTAGCACGCTCCCTGTTGTATTTCAGGGATTCGTCATACTGCCGTTTGGTCTCTGCGAACTGTTCGTTGAACTGCCGGAGGTTTTCGTCGTAAGTCTTCTGCCACTGCTCATCAGAGACAGCGGCACGGTCTTTGTTATAGGCCAAGTTCTCGTTAAACTGCCGCTGGTTTTCAGCCATGGATGCATTGTACTGACGCAGGTTCTCAGCGAACTGCTCATCGAACTGCCGCTTATTCTCGTCATAGCTGCTCTTCCACTGTTCATCTGCGACAGCGGCACGTTCCCTGTTGTATGCCATTGACTCATTGTACTGCCGCTGGCTTTCTGCCAACTGTTCATTGTGCTGGCGCTGGTTTTCAGCTAACTGTTCATTGAACTGACGTGTACCTTCTTCATAGCTCTTTTGCCACTGCTCATCAGAAGCAGCAGCACGTTCTTTATTGTAGGCCATGTTTTCATTGAACTGCCGCTGCTGTTCGTCGTACTGCTTTTGCCATTGCGTATCTGCGACAGTGTCACGTTCCTTCTGATAACCAAATTGCTGGTTCCACTGTTCATCTGCGGCGGCAGCACGTTCTTTGTTGTAGGCAAGGGATTCATTGTACTGACGCTGGCTTTCAGCGAACTGACGCTCCCATTGGTCGGCGGCACGTTCCTTGTCCTCTGCTTCTCCAAGACGGTTTTCGTAGTCGGCAATAAGCTGGCTTTCGTTATCGTCAAGAGCTTCGTTCTTCTGGCTAAGGAGTCCGGAAAGAGTGGAAGCGCCATAGGAAGAACGCTGCATACCTCTTTTCAGGAGATTCCTGTCCTGCTGGGATATGGCCTGATTGTAATTCTTCTCAATCTTTTCGCCCTTCTTCCCATAGGAATAACTCAGTGAATCATACAGCCGGTCTTTTGCAGACAGCTCGTCTACATCTTTCTTCGTCTTTGCGGTTGTCTTTGCCATTGCCACCACTCCTTTTTGCATAATAAAAGCCCGGGACTTTCGTCTCGGGCAGGGGTTTCCGGTTTCAGTATCTGCGGTAGGCGTAGCCACGCCCACGATACTCTGGAGTTCCTTTCATAGCTTCATACGTCGCAAGGCTCTTCAGCGCATGAGCGATTGTATCGATGTGCGCTAAATCCTGCGGTGTCATTGAGCTCTTGGGGTCTAAATACTTTTCCTCAATCATCTCCATCTCACGATGGAGCACTTCACAGATTCCGTCAAACATCAGCCTGCCCCCTTACGCTGCCGGGGTCAGAGCCGCAATAATCTGCTGCGTCTGGGCCGTCTGGCTTGCTGCAAGGTTCGCCCCGCCTGCGCACTGCGGTTCGTAGCTTGACATATCATGGAGACAAACGTTATAATCTGTTTGCAAACATATCAGTCCGTCCCCATGACGGCTGGTGAACCGGGAGCTGGTCACTCCCGGTTTTTATTTGCCCATCCTCTGAATCATGGGCATGACCCTTTGCAGAATGGGGTTCGGTATCTGACCTGTCATAATCAGATGCTGAACCATAGCCTTTGGGTCGTTATAGAGGTTCTCTGGCAACTGATACCCGGACTTTTTAGCAAACGTTCCGGGGTCATTCTGCAACTGCCGAATCATTTCGTTGAAATCCATCTGCATCACCTCGATATAAGGGTAGCAGAATGGAGGGCCATCTACGAGACCGTAAATGGCCCTATTTTAGCTCTTATCTGGTTCAGAGGGTAAATACCTATACACGAACGAGCAACGGTTAATAGCCCTCTTTACGGTCGAAACAGACACATCGCATTCTTCGGCCAGCCGTTCCTTTGACCCGGGGTAGTCAGTGAGGTAGGCATCCATAATCCTAATGATTGTCAGGATGAAAGTAGCGCACACAGTTACGAGTGCAATCAGCATTCTTCTGTTAGAGAAGTTCATATGGAGAATTGCCTTGTCGATATACTCGCAATTCTTATCGTTCATTATTCTTCCTCCAATTCGGGAGCCTTGACTTCAGGAAGTCCTGCAAGTGCCAGAAGAATCGCCATCACGAATCCCATGGCACCGGCGCTCAGAGCAGCCAGCCAATTTACATCGCCAATCAGGAGTTTACCTGTGCCGATGTAAGCCAGAGCAGCTTCTGCAAAAGTGCGAACGCCACGGATAACCGCAGCGATTGCCCACTTCTTCCAATCGTACTTCATACTCATTCCTCCTTTACCATACTCGAACCTGAATACTGCTGCACAAGAGCTTCCGCCTTGTAATACGTCAAGTGCGGAATCGTCACTGTGTACAGGCTTCCATCAGGTTTTGTCGCCAGAAGAGCGTCCCACGTAAGAGGGCCAACCACCCCGTCCTGACCGAGTCCGTGGTCACGCTGGAAAGCAATAACAGCTTCTTTCGTTTTGGTACCGAACTTGCCGTCTGCACCAGACGAGCCGATATCATATCCGAGTGATTCAAGAATCTCTTGGCAGTATTTGACCTCTTCGCCCTTCGACCCTTTACGAATTGTAGGCATCCACACGGGTACTCCACCTTCCATTCCTTTGGGAACCGCATAATGAGTCCAACTGTTTCTATTTAGTTTTTCTTTTTTGACCTCCCCGGAGCAATGAATGACCCATCCGTTACCAACATAGATTCCGGTATGGTTCATCTTCGTGCCTACCTTTTTGAACAGGCAGCACACTTGTTCAGGTAGGTTTTTGATTTCACCCTTGGAAGACCAATTCTTGTCCTCGTTATATTGGCTTGTCGCTCCTGCCCCTTGGATACTTACGCCGACCCTTCCAAATATCCACCTTACGAACCCACGACAATCAAAAGCAAGGACAGTTCCACCCGGGTACCATTCGCATCCTGCGCATCCACTCTTTGAACCGTTGCAGACCTGACAGCGTTTGATAATCACTGCTGATTCTGCTTCAGGACAAGTGCTCCTGTTGGCATACGACCTCCGTGTGGAAGGCGTACACTGCTGTCCGTAAGCGCCCCAGATATAGGGCCAGCCAAGACAGGCTTCTGCCGCCTTTACGACAATTTCCTCCTTGGAAAGGCCCATCTCTTTCCAATTGTTAATGGCTTTGACGACTTCAGAATACTTATTCATTTCTATGCTCCTGCCCATAGGCAAGTCCAACGAGAAAACCGACAAATGCTGAGAGAATCATTACAGCAGTAACAACCATCCACATCATTTGTTTCCCCCTATCATACCCATCTTGGTTTCGAGTGCTATCAAACGACGGTCGAAGTTATTGTGCTTTTCTACCTTGTCGCCTAAACCTTTAATGCTCGTCTCTACCTGACCCATTCGATAATCAATCAGGCGATTCTGTTGCTTAATGGTCAGGACAGTGCCGAGCAGCGGCCCAAGCGCTGCGATAAGCGCCACGATGATTGTTGCCCAATCCATGCTCAATCACTCTCCTTAGGTTGATGCGGCAGGCGGTGTATACTCTGTCGCAGATAATTCGCCGGAGTCGTTTACAGTGATGTCGAAAATCTTCTGGGAGGAGGCTGTACTCGAATGAATGCGCAGTGTCTTTGCGTCAGGATAAACAAGATCAAGTTCACCACCAACCCCTTCGATAAGGTCTTTCAGTGCCTTGCCCTGCCGTGCGTCGAGCACCTTGCCGCTGGCTGTCGTGGTCAGGTTGTTTGCGACCTTACCTGTCAGAGCACCGGATTGCGCAACAAGGATTGCGTCGAAGATAAGGTTTGCTGCGTCAGCAAGGGATTGTGGAAGCCTGTCCCAATACAGGGAGTCCGTTGGGTTCGTCCCTGCCGAAGCTGGCTTCATCAGGACATAAACAACGCCGGAACTTCGCACAACATCGCCGACAGAGTATGATGTCAGACCGGAGTATTCGCCTACAAGTTTCATAAAAACCACCTCTTTCTAAATATGCAAAAAGCCGCCGAAGCGGCTTAATGCTAATTCCCCATTTCTCAATATGTGAAATCGAAATCGTCAAGGTCATACTTTCTGATATTCACAACAGGTTGTGTCCAAATCTTATACCCTGAACTCAATGTGACCACTGCTCGTACATACTTTTCACTTCCTGTGATATTGTATGTGGCATTTGTTCCCGTAACTGTCTTCACTACTGTTCCTCCTTCTTTCATGAAGACAGTTACTGCGCTTGAGTCATTTGTGCTGACTCTGTATGTGTTCCCATTGAGTTCTATTGCTGAAAGTGTCGCACTGATATGAGAACACGAGTAGAAACACCCTGTACAAAGGGCTTTCCAGATAGATTCCGGAGTCTGTTCGTGTGCGAACACCTTTACGCAACCCTTTGAGAAGTATCCGACATCCCCATCGTCTCTTGCGTGTTCGTCATTTACAGCAGTTCCCCACACAACGCAATCATTGTCCAGCATTATTTCCCAAGCATAGTCTGTGCTTTTGCCGGTAGGGTACTGTTCCTGACCCAATATATCGTTAAGGCCGTCATACACTTCGCAGAATCGGATTTTATCTTTTATCAATTCTACTTTTTCCGGCTCTTGATATAGGTTCGTCCATGCAGGATGCGCAAGGTCGCAAGCGCAGTTGTCAGCCTTAATGATATTAGCAACATCCTGCGGATGTGTTCCTTTGGGGATAACTGAAGAAGTATACAACCTCGTGCTATTGTATATACACATATGCTCGCCTGATTGACCATTGGCCGGATTGATGGCGGCTTCCTGGCTGTCGCAAAGCCATATAAGTCCATGAGTATTGCTTGGCTTTGTCGTAATCTCGCCGTTGAACATATAGTCTGTTATTGTGATGAAATGATATCCGAGAGAAGCATGAACCCTACAGGTTTCTTCTACAGACCCTGCATAATACATCATCTCGCCATTAAGAAGCTCTTTTGCATGGCAATGGAGCTGGCCAACAAGAAGGTGCTGGCCTTTATTCTCATACGGATTGTAGCATCTATTGAGACGGCTTCCTGTGTGCATTGTGTGGTTCGGTTTTAATGTTTCTCCAGACTTTTCGTTGGTTTTTACATTAAGAAACTTGTCGTTTATATGAAGACCTTCGCCACGTGTTGCAAGAACATTGTGAATTGTGCCCGTAACCCATGTTCCGGTCGGAAGGTTTTGATATGTCACCTCTTGAACTAAATGAACTGTAGCAACATTCTCGCCAACAGTATATCTGTTTCTCGTATTAAGGTCTGCGTAACCAATAGTAGTTCCTGAACTGTTTTTCAGTGCAAGATAAGTATTGGTTCCTGTTGTATATTCTGACAGAGGATTTGTAATGCTGTCGTATGTTATCTCAATCTCATCGCCTTGGGAAAGTCCGGTAAGAATAATATATACAAATCCGACAGAATGGTCGCCTGCCGTTGCGTATGTACGAACGTCGTTATCGCCGATAAAAAGTATTTCGCCTGTAAGAAGATTCGTATTATTGAATCCTGTAGAACCAACAATAATACTGTCGTTTGAAGGCTGCACATTTGACACCTGTTCGGCAAGGCTTCCACTCCTTGTGAAATAAATGTATGTAGACGCATTCTCAACGTCCTCGTCTGTACATACTGCTTGACCTATTTTGTCAAACCAGAAGAAATAAATACCATCAGCAGGTGCTGTATATGGGTCTGTTCGTGACAAGATGCTCGTAAAAGTGCTTCCGCCATCAGTAGAGTATCCTCCGGCAAACTCATTAACAACTGTTCTGTTTTTTGAAACAACGTCTCCTTCTTTCAGCGTAATGTATGAGCCACGCTTAAAAGTAAGTCTCTTGTTATTGGTTGACCACACTTCTGTATTGTTGCTTACATATCGACATCCGATTTCAAAAAGAGGTGGAAGAAGATATCCGGTTATTGCAGGAAATTGTTCTTTGACATTAACGAGTTCTTCTTCTATGTCTGGAATTTGGCTGACAACCTCTGCCATGTTTCCGCTTCTCGTGAAGCGCATATACTGCCATGCATTACTAACATCATCTGCTGTTACAGTGGCGCTGTTTTGTTTATCTGCCCAGAAAACATAAAGGCCATCAACAGGTGCTGTATAGGGAGTTGTTCGTGAGGAAATGCTCGTAAAAGTGCTTCCGCCATCAGTAGAGTATCCTCCGGCAAACTCATTCAGAACAGTTCTGTCTATAGAGACAACGTCCCCTTGTTTCAAGGAGATGTATTTCCATCTCTGGAAAGTTAATCTCTTATTATTCGTTGACCAAGTATCAACGCCGCCAGCAATATATCTGCATCCGATTTCAAAAGGCGGAGGTACAACAGAACCGTTTATACTTAAAAACTGACCTTTTACAGTGTCGCTATCCTGTTGCAAGTCTCGTACATCTGTAATAATGTCACCGGCCCTTTTTATTGTTACATACTTCCAAGCATTTTCAACGTCTGCGTCAGAGCAAACGGTTTGTCCAAGCTTGTCGAACCAAAAGAAGTAAAGACCATCAGCAGGCGCTGTTAGCGGAGATTGGCGTGTTTCAATGCTTGTAAATGATTGCCCACCGTTAGTAGTGTATCCTCCGGCGAACTCATTAACAACTGTGCTGTCTCTTGATATGACGTCCCCCTGTTTTAACGCAAGATATAGGCCACGTTTGAAAGTTAATCTCTTATTATTCGTTGACCAAACTTCAGCGCCGCTATTGTTTACATAGCGGCAACCAATTTCATATTCAGGAGGAAGAACAACTCCGTTTAGTTCCGGAAACTGTTCAAAAACCATACGCTTCTGGTGCTGCAAATCGGCAATGGAATAATCCATGCTCCCGTCTCTGCTGAAGTGGAGATATGTCCATCCATTCGCAACCTCGTCGGCAGTAAAGTCTGTATTATCGCTTTTTGTCATCCAGAAGAAGTAAATACCATCTGCTGGAGCCGTATACCTTCCTGTAAGAGATGAAATGGACACAAAAGTAGCGCCATTATCGACAGAGTATCCGCCGCCATACTCGAGGATTGATATGTCCTTTGTAACATAGTCGCCTTGTTTGAGGTTGAGGTATGTGCCACGCTTGAATGTAAGTCTCTTTGTGTTACGATACCACGCTTCAGCACTATTGCTTACATATCTCAAGCCAATCTCGAATGCCGGTGGGAGAATTACGCCATGGATGTCAACTATCTGGATGTTCAAATGGTCAACTGCTTCGGCAAGGTCTGGAACAATGTCTGTCTTTCCCTGTAGGTCGTTGTCGAGTTTTGCGCGAGTAATAGCTCCATCTTGAACAGTAGTCGTTGCGTTAGGATGGGCGTCAAGCCACGCCTGAACAGCGGCGTCGATTTGAGCAGTTGAAGGTGTTCCGGGAGCTACCCACTGTGACGTGCCGTCACCATTGGACATCATATACTGACCTTGCGTTCCATTCCCAGAAGGAAGGATACCGGAACGGTCATGAAGCCTGTTAATCGCATCAGCTTCTCTGTTCACGTCTTCTACAACAATCGATATGTCTGCCTGTTCTGGCATAGTTGGCAAAGTTACAACCTTTTGTGTAGGTTTAAGCGTCTTAGTGGAGCTCATACTCGCTCACCTCACTCGAAAATTACAAACCCGTCCAAAGCTTCAATCTCATCAAGAGTGATGTTTGGCAGTAAAGAAATAGGAATTTTAACCGGTTCGATTTCGCAATCGACATCTCCGATGGTTTCCCATTCCTCGAAGAACTTCTTCTTTGTCTCTTCGTCGTCTATTTTTACAAGGCCGTTTTCGCTGATGTCGCAATTGTATTTTTCGACGAGCTTCAACTGTTCTTCACCTTGGAAATCGAAGATGTCTTTTAGCTTCTTTTTTAGTTTGAAGAGCTGGAATGCAGGCTGACCTGTAGCTCCTTTCATCCTCGATAACGCTTTGTATGCTTTTACCGCATCCTTCTGTTTCATTGTGACCCTCCTTATTGTTTGTAATACACAGTACAGGCAGAAAATGAAGATGTGCCTGTATTTTGCACCTTAACAACCATGTCCTCGTTAAGGAACATGGCTTCTGCCGAGCTTGCGTTTGACTCGAACTTAATCCATATCGAACCGCCTGTAGATGATAGTCCGGAAGACGATATTGCAGACGAAATCATGGTGTCCAGCACAAGCGTGTTCCACATGCCGACTGTCGCAGTAACACTACCGATTTCGTGATAGGAATTGTTCGCCCAAACATAAGCTTTCAGTGTGCGGCTTGCATAGCCGGACATATTGTAGAATTGATATCTGGCCTTTATACCGTAGAACAAATCTGTTCCGCTAACATAATCATTTGCCGTATATGGAATTTGATACTCTATGTAATAACCAAGACTTCCACCTGAGCTCATAACCAATGTGCTTGGCCTGTAGTTTATGTTATGCACACCAGAATTTCCCGGTTTTACCCACAGAACATTGCTCCCAGAAGGCTCATCCTGCGAAATGATAATATTGGGAGTGGAAGAACCGCCTGTCACAAGCGTTCCGTCAACGGTCAAGCTCTTACAGTGAACATCGCCACTCATGCCAACACTGAAGTTCGCATTTGAAGCGCTTGAGCCAAAGATAATAGAAGAATTTGAAGAGTCCTGCGCATGAAGTCTGAATTTACCTGCTGTCTGCATATCAATTCCGTTTCCGTCAAGAAGAATCTTTACATCATTGCCGGATTTAATCTTCACATATTTGCCACCGGTAATATCAATACCATTAGAATTGATATCAATTCCACTTTTAATAAGATAAGCATTACTGTCTGTATACGATTTTGCACCTAAGTATATATCATCAGCAGTTTGATAAACATTTGTTACGCTAATCTTTCCGCCTTCAGCAGTAGTTGCTCTTGTAACTTCAGCGGCAATAGCTTCAGCAGTGACAGAAAGTGACGATTGCAAAGATTCGATATCGCTTTCGTTAACACTTACCCTGCTTGCTACAAGCGTGATTTCTTCTTCCGTCTGAATAAGTTGTGTCTGAAGTGCTATATCGACAAAGGCGTCATATATTTCTTTGAAAGCTTCTCCATCCCATACGTATAAAGTAGGAACACCCGTTAGGTCGTGCCACGAAGATACGCTATCAAGAACGTCCTGCCAACTGTCGAATCCGTCCTCGACATCCTGCCAGCTCGATGTGTCAGTAGTCTTTATCCAGATATCTCCTACCTGTAATCCGGTATGAGAAGGTTCATTTTCCTGTATATATACGGAGTTCTGTCTTGAAACTGTTGATACAAGGCCGTTGATTGTTTGTGTAATCGTTGAAGAATTGTTCCAATTCCCAATCGTGCTCTGGATGTATGTGTTTGACGAAATGTCAGTAACCATCAGCTTGTCGATAAATGCCTGACGTGCCCACAGCTCGTCAACATCAATACGCTTTGCGTAAATAGTATCGATAATCGCATCAATCGCATAGAAATTCGTGCACGAAATAGCGGAATATGTACCAACATCCTGAACAATCGTTTTTCCGCCGCTTGTGTGGCCTGCCGCAATCTCCGAAGCGGATGGAGTACCAACACGTGTCGGAACAAGCGTAGGTACTCCGTTGGCATCCCAAGAAACATCGATGTGATAATAATACCCGTCACTCGCTCCAATAACGAGGTCGCCAATTGTTGCTTCTATCAACTGACCATATGTTACAGCCAAACGATTGATATACAGCTTATTTGCCGTTCCTTCCTGCATAACAGCAGAACTGAAAATTGCCTTGTTTGCGTTAATGTCCATAATATGGGCATAGTTGATATTGGCATTTTCAATCTGCGCATTCACAATAGAAGCAATATTAAGTTTTGCGTTGATTGCGCTGATATCGTTAGCGTCAATCTTGTCTGCTGTTACAGCTCCTGATGCAAGCTTTTCAGTAGTAACGGCAAACGAATACAATTTTTCTGTAGTGACAGCTCCTGTATCAATCTTTGCAGTTGTAACAGCACCGGTGTCAAGCTTTGCAGTTGTAACAGCCCCGGCGTAAAGCTTTGCAGTTGTAACAGCTCCTGTATCGATTTTATCTGCTGTAACAGCTCCCGTATCTATCTTTATTGCCGTTACAGCGCCTGTATCAAGCTTCGCAGTTGTAATCGACCCTGAACCTATTCTCTCAGCACTCAGTGTACCACTCGTGATACAAGCAGCACTTAGAGTCCCGGCAAATGTTCCCGTAGCGGCGAGAAGCTCACCAGAGAATTGTCCGCCGCCCTTAAACGTCGCATTGCCGGAAGAGTCAATGGCAAAGTTTCCGCCATGCACAGTAAACGTACCACCGGACAGGATATTGATATCTCCGCCTGATGCTATGTCAAGAGAACATCCGGACTCTATCTTTACATACTTGCTTCCGGCAATATCAATACCACTCGAGTTAATGGTAATGCCGGAAACCTTGTTGTACTTGTCAGCAACTGCAAGCTCAATTTGGCCTGCACGAAGTTGAAGCGCTGAGATATCACCCTCTGCGTCTCCGACTCTTACGGTCAATCCGCTTACAGAAACGCCAAGGTCAGTTATATTGCCCTCTGCGTCTCCGACTCTTACAGCCAATCCGCTGACACTTACACCAAGTTCTGTAATATCGCCCTCGGCATTCCCGACTCTAACTGCAAGTCCTCCGACGCTTACACCGAGTTCTGTAATATCGCCCTCTGCGTTTCCGACCCGAAGCGCAAGGCCGTCAACATCAAGGTCGAGTTCCGCTATATTGCCTTCATCGTCTTCGATGCGTTTCTGGAATGTCTTGCTCAAGTCCTGCAACCGGAGCCGACCAAATCTGCGGTAGATATCGTCCAGCACTTCTTCGAGCTGCACAACAAAAGCCTTCTCCTGCTTGTCCCATTTCGTTGGCACACGCAACGGCTGGTGCTGCTGGATTGTGGAATACCTATCTTCCATCTAACCACCTCAATCCGGGTCGGTCTCCGTTACAATCTGAATACCACCGATAAGCCGCCACGGGTAATTTGCCGTCGCCGCTGTCTCGATAATCAGCCTGAATCTCCTGCCGACACCGCCGATATGGATTCTCTTTGTCTTAAAGCTCTTCCCGGCACTTACATCGGACGATGTAAGAGGATTCACTGTATAGCTCTTACTCTTGCTCTTCTTCTCCGTCTGGATAGTGAACTTGATAGTAACAGCCGTACTCTTGACTTCAGGGGTGAAGTAGATGTCGAATCCGCCCTTCTGAATGCTCTCACGACCGAGAAGCATCCATGGGGATACCCACTTCGTAGCAGCGGCAGGTACAGCGCCGTTTTCCCATGAGTCGTATTTAATTTTCATAACCTTCCCGGGGATAGTAGCGCTTGTCGCATAAAGCTCATCCTCCGTAACGAGGAAGCTTTCGATGTTCACGCAATCGTAATAGAGGATTGTGCCGTCCTGTGTGTTGAGCACGAGCAGTGCGTTATTGTATGTGCTTGTTCCTGTAGGAAAGGCAATATAGTACCTCTGCTTGAACATGGCAGCGCACATCTGGTCAAGGGCGTTCTTGTTAATCGTCCTCCAAACGTCTTCTATGGCTTCCCTCTGAAGTGGGGTGACCGAGAGTCCATCGTAGGAGGAGATACCGTCTTTTTCGACCATCAGGATGCGTTCTACGTCCACTGCGATGGTGTTCACATACGGAGCACCGCCGCCATACTGCTCCTTGAAGGTGTATTCCCCGGGGTCTGTGCCAAGGATACGCCAGACTCTGTGCTTCTTGAAGGCTATCAACTGCTGGCCGAACTGCCGAAGGCCCGTGAATGAGTCGCCGTCCCAAGAGGGCTGCTGGATACTTCCTCCGCCGTCCTCTGGTTCTTCGTTCGTCCCGGCAATCGTCCAATCCTCCGGGTCATATGGTCTGGAATACACGAGCATATCCGGGTCGTCCGTCATGGCTCCGCCCCAAATCCTCTCTGCGTATCTCTCGATGACTCCGAACTTCATAACGGGAGAACCAACGCTGGCTTTCGGCTCAATCTTCGTTACGGAAAAGTTGTCGCCACGAACCATAACCATACCGTCCACAGCGTTTGACAGGATAAGGACATCCACCGGGGATGAGGAACCCTGAGGGTTGATTTCGTATGCGACCCAGCTCCACACGTTCGAGGTGTATGCCGTTACACCCGTAGGAAAGGCAAGCTGTGTCCATGCGTTCATGGCGGAGGTCAGGTAGTATAGTTTCCCATCTGTTGCTGCGAACAGAACCTCTTTATTTTCAACGCCCGAATACCATCTGCGGTATAAGTGGGCGAGTGTCTCTATCTTCGAGTTTTGAAACCCTGCCGACAGGAGTTCAGGAGCCGCCATGGGCTGAAGAACTCCTGCCGGGGTTTCGAGGTTCGATTCTTCAACGGCGTACCGAACGTCGCCGTCCATACCCGGGCCGTACTGATTCAAACCAGCGAAAGAAGGAATAAATACGTCCGCATCGTAAGCATGAAGAGAGTAGTACGCCATGAGTCATCACCTCGGTATGTTAAAGAACGTCTTATACTGTTTGGGATTCCCGTTTTCATCAAGACCGGCAAGGCCGCCATCGTCGCTGATAATGGAAAGTAGTCTATCGAAGCTCTCACGGTACGCATACCCACGCTGTTGTTTTTGTGGATTCCCGTTCCTATAAATCAACCACGTTGCCCAATCTGCGATATATCTGTGCGTCCATTCAGGAAGGTTCGGAACGTCCGTATCTGCCGAGAGAGGAGGGTAGTCCGACCCGGATGACTTCGTATGAACCTTGGCCCACACCTTTACGACCCGGTCATATCCTTCGTTGATATAGTCAACTATATGTGGAGTGTAATCACCGATATCATCCGCATCGTTGTTCGTCTGGAACATGATGTGTGTTTTCATAGCGCCAAGAGTCATGGGTAATCACCTCATCAGATAGATTTTCCGTATCTTTCCTTCAGGACGCAGAACACGGGAACAGGAACTTCAACGTGCTCTCCCCTGTGGATTTTCCAATGTTCTTCCTTTTCCTCATTTGCAATGGTGACGTGTTCGTATTGGTCTACTTTTAGACCGTTAGAGCCGGAGTCCTCGAGTGCAGGAAGGAACACATCAACCATGGGGCCTTTGTATCCGGATTCCTTTTTAGGAGTGATGGTAGTGAGTTCGTCATCAATGATAGTAATTTCATCTTCTTCGACGGCGATTTTTTCTTTGGTAGCCATAAAGAATCCCCTTTCAATTAAGTGCCGCTGTTATCAACAAGCTCGGCAAGAGAGATGTTGATGTCCTTCAGAAGCTGAAGAACAATCTGTTTCCATGCACCTTCTCCATAGGCTGCAATGGTATTATTCAGGTTCGTTTCCACGGTTTCTTCCCGTGTCGGTGTTGGGTCAGACATAAAATCTCCTCCTTCCTAAAATATAAGGGGCCACTCCCGTAAGAGTGGCCCCGGAAAGATTAGGCCGTGCAGCCGTGCTCAAGCCGGACGATGAAGTCGTCCTGAATGATGGCAGCGCAGAAGAAGGGAACTTTCCAGCCGATGGTACCCCTCTGGTTCAGGGGGTCGTCAGTACCGGAAGCACCCAACTCCTTGACGATAATCTGGATGTTCGGCTTGCCCTTGCCACCCAGCTTCACGCAGCCGAAGGCGTGCTGACCGTAGATAAGGGTCGCATGGACTTCGACGGAGTTGCCGCCGCCGGAGGGCAGGATGCCGACATCCTTGGCGTATGTCCAGTTGTTGGTCACGGTCGTGCCGGGAGTCCAGCGGAATTTCACATACGCATAGGAAGAATCCCACGTGACCTTCTCGATGCACATCAGCGTCTTGGTGTCCCGGGTCGTGGAAGTGGTGTATGCAACATAGACCATCTTGCCAGCCAGCTCACGGGCGATGTTGGACGTCATGCTGTCGCAGGAGACAGTCAGGACACGGTTGGTCGCATCGTAGCAGGGAGAAACGTTGGGAGCCAACAGCTTGTCGGTAGTGCCGAACAGGTAATCCTCATCCGTAAAGGTCTTGCCGTTGTCAACGGAGTAGAACTTCACGTTGTAGATGGTTCCAAGCTCGTACTTGGACTCACGTTCCTTGTTCTGGTACTTGTTGGCATCCTTCCAATTGTCGTCTTCGGTGAGGTCATAATAGGTGTCCTCGTCGCACTTGGCATGGAAGTAGCCATCCGGGAAGGGCTGCGCACCCTTGCGCTTCAGGTTGCGCACAGCAAGCTTAATCATCGCATAGGAGATTTTGTTGCTGCGAGTGATAGCGCTACGGGCAGAAACGCCGCTGGGATACATGACGTTCAGACCGGCACAGATGGCGTTGCGGCCAACGGTGTCAATCGTGAGCTGGGCCTGCCGGTTCAGCCGGTCAGACATCGCCTGAGTCTTGCTGTCAACGTGCCACAGATCGATTTCATCGGTGTAGCCCATCCAGCCGCCGTAGTTCTTGGTGATCACGGAGAAGGCCGTCTCTTCGAGGTTCTGGCCGTCCGGGGTCACGCCTTCGTACAGGGGCTTGTCAGCGGCAGGAAGTTCGCTGTAGCGGAAGAACGTGACGTACTTGCCGTTGTGTTTGGGCTGCTCAATCATGTCGGCATCGTTCAGATAGCCGAGATTCAGCGGAACGTTTTCAAGGGCACGGCGCTGGAGATAAGATTCCAGCAAGGTCGGTGCAATACCAGAGGAATACGAATAGTTCATAAGACACACTCCTTTTAACTAAGTCGGATGCGTGCCCCCTCCTGTATCTTTTTTTCCAAACGGGCGAATTGTTCCTTAGACATTGATTCAATGGCGTTAGGGTTATGTCCGCTTGCTCCGTTGGGGGAGCGCATCGGGGAAGGCGGCTTCCTGCTGGGCTTCTGGTTTTTCAGATAGTCCGCTACATCATAGAAGTCCATCTCCCCATTGATTACTTTCTTCTTGATTTCCTGATTATTCTGGAACTCGCCGATAACGTCAGGGCCACCGGAACTCTTGATTCTGTTGGCCTGGTGTCTCAGCATTTCAATCCTTGCCGTAGTGGCAGGGTCTTCCTTGGGAGCAAACTGACCGTTCGCCTTCCGGGGCTGTTCTTCCCTTGGCTGCTCTTGCGCAGCAGGCTGTCCCTTGCGGAGACGGACAAGCTCACGGGCTGTTTCGATATCCGCAACCTTCCGGCTGCGTACCAGCTCCTGCGCTTCGTCCTCAATCATTTTCTCCCGGATTGGAGCCATCTGCTGGTCAAACATGGCCTGCATTTCGGCTTTTGTTTCAGCAACTGCTTTCTCGACGGCTTTAGCAATACGCTTCTTGAACCATCCGGCATCCGTGGCCTTTGGCGCTTCAGGTTCAGCTTCCGCTTCAGCAGGCTTCTCTTCGTCCGTGTAGGACGAAAGGTCTTCGGACTCGTCCTGTTCTTCCTCGACTACCTCTTCAGGAAGTGTGTCGTCCACTTCGGTGTCGAGCTGTTCATTTTCGACCATGGTCTCATTGGGTTCCATAGGGAATCTCCTTTCGCGCATCCGTGAAATCGCGGCTTGCGTGTAATATTTGCAAAAGCCCTGTGAAATCGCAGGGCTCTTGGCTCATTATGTGGGGAGCTGTTCTCCGGTCGGTACGCCCATCATGCTCCGGGCGTTATCTACAACGGCAGCAGGTGAATCGCTCACTTTGGTGGGCTGTCCTCTCATGGTACTTACATCCGCCAATGTATTCGATAGCTGGTTCGCTGTCTGTTTGAGAGAATTGTTCTCTTCAGACATCTGCTTCATCTGCTGGGCCATCTGCTGGACTTGCTGCTGGAGCTGCATCATCTGTTCCTGATACCTCTCGTTCGCCTGAATGACCGGGAGGATTCTGTCCTTCCCGTCGATATTCAGGACAGAGAAGAGCGCAGATAGAGGGAAGTTCTGTCCGGCCTGTGCAGACATGGTGTAGGCTTCCATCATCATTTGGTTTTGATTCGCTATCCTCTGTGGGTCTCTCGAGGAAATCTCAATCTGAACCGTGTAAGGCGGAGGGTTAATGGAGCCCTTCTTCTTTTTCTTGCCAAAGAGCTTCTCCATGTTCACGACCACAGGCTTTCTGCCGGTAATCATGATGGTTCTGTCGTCCTCGTAGAACTGAGACACAATCCATGTGATTTGCTCATCAATGTTCTTCGAGCCGTACTTCAACTGTTCTGTCCGCATGGAAGAAACCTTGCCGCCTGCCTGAATCAGGGAGTTGATAGCCTTGCCACTTACAATGCCGCCTGTAGTTTCGCCACGGGTGAACTGATTCGCTCCTGAGTCGGCCTTCAGGTCAGATTGCATCATGGTCATAAGCTGGGTGATTGTATTATTAAAGGGCTGGTTCTGCATCCAGACTACAGAGTCCGGCTGGATGGAGTCGCCCTCGATTATATCGTTCTCCATGTCGGCGAGAGCGTCACGGTCGATACCGGCAGACCTCTTCACGAGGAGCCGCCCATTCGAGCTCTTCCTTGCGTTCATGTCGCAGTAGGAAGCGTACCGGTTGATATATCGCATCATGGGAGCGAGTTCGCTCACAAGACCTTCACCGGCCATTGCCCCTTCGATACTGTCATGAACATCGATAACGAATGGATACATCCCATGATTGTAGACATCGGTCTGTTTTTCAAGCAAGGCACGACCGGCGGCATAGGCAACGTTAATCGTGTATCTACGGGTCTTGGCGTTGTACTCTCTCCACCAATACTCGATGAGAAGCGCCCTCTTCTCGTCGTCCTGATGCTCTGCGTCATCCTGTGCGTCACTCATACCGACATTGTTATGCGTGCCCTCTTCAGCACCAACAAACTTGCCTTCCTCAGGCCAATGCGCACGGAACCACGACAGAGGGTGCCACGATACCTTCATAACGGCTCTGCAATCCTCCAGACGCTCCGCAGCGGCATCCCACAGGAAGGCTTCGATAGGCCACCTTATAAGCGCTACATCGCCCTTCCCGTAGTTCATGTCAGGATCCCATGCGATTTGGGTGATGGCAGTGCCGGTGCAGTAGAAGTCCTCACACCGTTTATAGTGTATCTGCTCGTAATCGTTTGCACAGTATGTGATGTAATGCAGGATATCCTGCAAATCATCGGCAGCGGCCTGATTATCCGGAGTCTCGGGTAAGACCTTTGCTTCAGGCATACTCAGCATCTGGTCGGCTACCACGTTATTGATGGTGGATTTCAGAGTCTGAAGCTGGAGGGTTTTCTTTCCATTCTTCTTAATCGTTTTATTGTCGTCCTGTTCCGGGTCTTCCATGTGCAGGATTTGCCTACATTTCTTCGCTTTCTCATGGAAGGGACGGTTCATCTGCTCGAAGATGTCAACACGGTCATAAATGACCTCTAAAAGCTCTTGGTCTTCCTCGGATAGCTGCTGTTCCTCTAAGGAATATTCCTCAAGCTCTTTCTCAATCTCTTTGTTTGTCATCTAATCACCTCAATCGTCCAGAGGATTGTAAGGCTTCGGTGCCTTCCGTTCCTTCTTCTTTGCCGCCAATGGATGTTCCATCAGAAAATACCTCGTGGCGTCATAGTCGTGGTCTTCAGCGTCGGTGTCGATATCCTCGTGCTTCCGGTTGCCCGTCTTTTTCGTAGAGTACGGGAGGTTCGGAACTGTACGAATCCAATCGTCGCACGTGTTGAATATGTACATCTTGGGGTATCCATTATCGTCAAAACGGAGTCGCTCATGGACTTCCATCTTCCCGGAGAGTCTTGTGTTGTCAGCCGGGTCGAAAACGACCCCCTTTGGGTTTCCATAGAACCCGGGGGCCATCTTGTCAGCTATCGATTCTCCATGCGACCTGTCGAATATCGACGGGTCGGCAACACGGAGAATTTTGATGTTCTCCTTCGTCTCCTCCGCTTCTCGCTCGAGGATACCGTCCATTATCTGTCTGGGGGTCAATTCAATACCCGTATCGGCCTTCCTCGGCACGCATCCATACCACTCCTTGTAAAGATAGGCAACGCCTTTATAGTCCATCGCCCACCACTGACACGCAAACGGGTCTGAAAAGCCCCAATCGAACGAGAAGTACCTCGGCCAATCCCTCGGTATTTCGAAAGGCTCGATAACGTGTGTGTATTTCCTGTCCCTGTAATGAGCCGGGTCGTTGACAAACTCCTTGAATACCTGACCTTCGAAAGAATCCCAATCGCCGTTCAAGAGCGCCCTCCTCAATGCTTCTGGTTTCTGTTCCAATTCGAAGATATAGTCGTCTGTGATAAACGGGTTCTCCGTCGCCAAAGCAGGAATATACTGCGTCCGTATCTTCTTCGTCTTATGAAGCGCTTCAGACCATATCTCCTGCGTCTGGATACTCATATACGGCCCTGCGTCAACAAACATCTTCTTGACCCAGCTATGCCCGATATCGCCCGGGTTCGACGCCGACCTGACAATCGGTACAACCCCCAAGCTCTTCTTCGCCCTCAAACGTGTCTTGATAAAGTCATATATCTCCTGCTCAAACGAAGTCAGCTCGTCAAAGTACAGAAACTGAATCTCAATACCTCTGTATTTATTCTTGTCCGCTACGTTCTCGCAGTGACGGAATAGTATCTTAGACCCGTTCACTAACCTGAACTCGTAGTTCCCGGCTATGTACCTTCCACTCTCAGGCGGATATGACTCCAAGGCTTCCTTGATGTCTGTGTCCTTTAACTCCTGATACGTCCTCCGGAATACTACCGCTGTAGTCCCCGGGTAAGTCGAACACCTGAACCAAGCATCCATTATCAGCGCCTTGGTCTTTCCTCCGCCTGCTGCTCCGCCGAATAGTATCTCGTTCGCTGTGGAAGCGTGGAATATCGCTTGCTTCGGCGTAGGCTGGTAGTTAAGCGTTACAACAGCCATATAAACACCTCAAAAAGGGCCTGAGGAGGTGTGCAGGCCCTACTGAATCGGTATGCCGTCTTATCGGAGCATTCATACCGATAATCAGTCCTCAGGAGTCCCTAACTCAGGCATACCCTCTACCTTGATGACAACCGAGTTGTCCTCCATGCCCGTAATCAGTGACTTGCTCTGCGTAATCACGTCGTTCGCCGCTTTGTTCGCAAGCCAAGCATTCTTGTCCTCCATCTGCTTCGCTATCGTTAACAAAGCCTTCCCAACGTGGTGTACGCTCCACTCGTTGATGATAGACCGGTAAAAATCTTGGAATACCTCGTTCTTCCTCAGGTTCCTTAACCGACTCTTGCCGTTCCTTATCTTCCTCTCGTCGTCTCCGACGTTCCACAATTCTTGGCATATCTCTTCATCGGTAAACCCCCTGAACATCATATCCGCTGCGTTCATTTGCCAACCCTGTAACATCCCGGGTCGGCGAGATTTGTAGTTGCCCATGTTTTTTTCTCCTTTCTCCCACCGGGTATCAGGGTCGGTACGGGGAGGTATTTCTGTGTACGTCCGTGCGCGCGTGGAGCCGCTGGCACGATTCGGCCCCCCGGCTGCGTGCTGCGACCACCCCCAGGCACCCCCTCCGCTGGCCGTGCTGCTTGCCGTTGCTGCTGGCCCTTCCTATTACGTGTATGCGTGTATTCGTGTGCGCTGCTGGCGTGCGGCGTGCGGCGTGCGGCGTGCTGCTGGTGCGCTGCTGGCCCTTCCGTTCCTATATATTTCCGCTG
>Ga0265301_10000674_pt1 | contig 47386 bp, 29 predicted proteins | sample AusTroGonzalo_MG_2_FD_193488 | JGI IMG/M metagenome (GOLD analysis project Ga0265301, IMG submission 193488) | Bovine rumen microbial communities from tropical cattle in Woodstock, Queensland, Australia - Gonzalo_04 | ecosystem: Host-associated > Mammals > Digestive system > Stomach > Rumen ...
GACGTTGCCCGTGGGGGTGCAGATCTGTGTGTAGTGTCCTTTCACAACGAGGAAGACGCCGAAGTTGATGGCGAAATTGCGGGCGCGGTTCATTCGCTCGAAGGAGTTGTTGCAGTGGCCCACGAGACGGTCGAGTTCGGCGGGGTGGGGGGTGAGGATGCTTTCTGCTGGCATCTCACGCAGCCATTCGGGATTCTCAGAGAGGATGTTAATGGCGTCGGCGTCGATGACCATGGGGCAGGCTTGCTGGCGTAGGTAGCTGTGGAAGGCCGCCGCGGTATAGCGGTCGGTGCCGATGCCGGGCCCGATGCCCATGGCCTGGTAGCCGGTGGCATCGAGGGCTGAGGTGATGATGGCGTTGTCAATGTCTATCTGCACGATGGCTTCGGGGACGGCTGTCTGCATGATGTCGAGGGCGGCGTGCGGCAGTTGCACCGTGACCTTGCCGGCACCGGCGCGTAGGGCGGCGCGTGTGCAGAGGATGGCGGCGCCCGTCATGCCTTCATGGCCTGTCACGAGGAGCGCGTGGCCCATCGTTCCCTTGTGGGCGAAGGGCGACCGTTGCCGCAGCAGTGCCCGCACCTCGGACTCTTCGGTCATCCACAGATGGCTCTTGATGCTTTCGAGGCCTTTGCGGCTCAAACCGATGTCCAGCAATGTGAAGTCGCCCACGAAACGGTGGTTCTCAGGGAAGAGGAAGGCCAGCTTGGGGACTTGTATGGACAGCGTCTTGTGCGCGCGTATTATATAAGAGGTGTCGTTGTAGGTGTTGTCCTCGCACATCAAACCCGAGGGGATGTCGATGCTCACAATGGTGGCATTACTCTGGTTGATGCGCTTGGTGACGAGGGCGAAGCCGCCGCTGAGGGGCTTGCTCAGGCCCGTGCCGAAGAGGGCATCAATGACCAGATCGTCGGGGTGCAGGTCAGGGAAAGTCAGCTCGCTGGTGACTTCGATGACGGCGTCCTCGTTGAGCTCACGCAGGCGGTCGCGGTTCGTGGCGCAGTCGGGGTTGATGTGCCCCGTGACGTTGAAGAGGTAGGCCGTGACATTGCGCTCCGCCTGCAGTAGCATCCGTGCCACCGCCAGTCCGTCGCCGCCGTTGCCGCCGGGGCCGGAGAAGACGATGATGCGCTGCTGCTCATCGGTGAATGTGCGCAGGATTTCATCGGCGATGGCACGACTGGCACGTTCCATCAAGTCAATGGACGCGATGGGCTCGTGTTCAATGGTGTAAAGGTCCAATTCGCGGAACTGACCGCCCGTGAGAATCTTCATTTGAGGACTTTTTTTGTAATTTTGCCGCAAAAATACGTAAAGGAATATGAAAAACAAAATAATTTATATACTTTTGCGGTCGAAAAGGTGAATCTCAACAAAAATTATCATCTGACATGAAGGTTCTGCAAGTAAAAGACAAATCCTTTGCTATCTCTATCCCCGAGGCAAAGATACAGGAACAGGTGCGGCGCGTGGCTGCTGAAATCAATAGCGACTATGCCGGTGAGGAACCGTTGTTCCTGCCCGTGCTGAACGGCGCTTTCATGTTCGCTGCCGACCTGCTGCGCGAGGTGACGCTGCCCTGCGAGATCAGCTTCATCAAACTCGCCAGCTACCAAGGTACACAATCTACAGGTGAGATCCGCGAGGTGATCGGCTTGAGTAAGGACATCACGGGGCGCCATGTCATCATCGTGGAGGATATCATCGATTCCGGTCTCACGATGGCTCACATGATTGACACGCTGAAGTTGCAGAATCCCGCCAGTGTTGCCGTCTGCTCGTGTCTGGTGAAACCTGACGCCCTGAAGGTGCAGGTGCCCATCGACTACTGCTGCATGGAGATTCCCAATGACTTCATCGTGGGCTATGGCCTCGACTACGACGGCTTCGGGCGCAACACGAGAGATATTTACACTTTAATTAAAGAGTGAAAAGGCCCCCTCCCGGCCTCCCCCCGTAGGGGAGGAGATGGGAATGAGGAATGAAAAGGCCCCCTCCCGGCCTCCCCCGTAGGGGAGGAGATGGGAATGAGGAATGAAAAGTGAAAAATTAAAAGTGAAAAGTTCCTTGAACTCTTGAACCCTTGAACTCTTGAACTCTTTGAACTCTTAAACTCTTGAACCCTTGAACTCTTGAACTCTTGAACCCTTTGAACTCTTGAACTCTTGAACCTTTGAACTTCTTGAACTAAATCGCATAATACATATTAAGATGAAGAATATCGTTATCTTTGGTGCTCCGGGTTCCGGCAAAGGCACCTACAGCGAGGAAATCGTGAATCGTTATGGCATGGGCCACATCTCCACGGGCGATGTGCTGCGTGCAGAAATCAAGAATGGCACAGAGCTGGGTCGTGTGGCGCAAGGCTATATTGACAATGGTCAGCTGATCCCCGACCAGCTGATGATTGACATCCTCGCCAAGCAGTACGACAGCATCGCCGCCGGTGGCAAAGGTGTCATCTTCGACGGCTTCCCCCGCACCATCGCACAGGCTGAGGCTCTGAAACAGATGCTGGCAGAGCGCGGGCATAACCTCGGAATGATGATTGAGCTCATCGTGAGCGAGGAGGTGCTGATGGCTCGCCTGCTGCGCCGTGCAGAACTGGAAGGCCGTGCCGATGACAATGAGGAGACCATCCGCAAGCGTTTCGCCGTCTATCACAGCCAGACGGAGCCCCTCTCCAAGTGGTTCGCCGCCGAGGGCATCCGCCATACCTTTGACTGGGCTATCTGCAAGACCAAGGAAGGAATGCTGGAAGCCATCTTTAAAGAGATAGAAGCTGAGAATAGCTGAGAGTTCTTCAAGCGTGAAGCGTCGCAAGCGCCGAGCGGACAGTTGTATTAGATTGAATCGGTCATGAAACGTCTGTTATTTATTCTTTGTAATTTCCTATTTGTAGTTTCTGTCCCGGCCTTTGCCCAGACAGAGATAGAACGCTTCCGTCCCGGCGTGACCGTGGAGGGCGTCAACTACTTCCTCCCCAAGACCGTCTTCGAAGTGGTGTTGACGGCTGAGAAGAAGGTGACGAAGCCGGGTGAGTTTGCAGCCTATGCCGACCGCTACCTGCGCCTGAAGGATGTGCCTACGGTGGAGACGACCACGTGGACGCTGAAGACTGTGTCACTGATGCCCTATGGTGTGCCCGACTCCACAAAAGCTTATTCCATCAAGCTGAGGGCCAAGACCTCGGCACCCTTGGTAAGCCTCAGTGATGACGGTCTGCTGCTGGGTGTCAACACCGATGTGACGCCCGAGCCCGCCCCCGAGCTGCCGCAGCGCGTGCCTGCTCCCAAGGCTGTCAACGGTCGTGACTTCATGACGCACGACATCCTGGCGGCTGGCAGTACGTCGAAGATGGCACAGCTCACCGCCGAGGAAATCTATGACATCCGCGACAGCCGCAATGCTCTGGTGCGCGGCGAGGCCGACAATACGCCCAAGGACGGTGCCCAGCTGAAGCTGATGCTGGACAACATCGACAAACAGAGTGCTGCTTTGGAGTCGCTCTTCAAGGGACAGGAACTCACCAGCACCGAGGTGCTGAGTTTCGACTATGAACCCTCTGCCAACCCCGAGGAGGGAGCCGAGCGCCATCTGCTGTGCCGCTTCTCGCAGAAGCTGGGACTGGTGGCCACCGACGACCTCAGCGGCGAACCTATCTGGATCACCGTGAAGGCGCAAGGCAGTCTGCCTGCTCCCGCGGCTGATGCTGAAGCTGCCAAGAAGAAGGCGAAGCTGGAGCAGGGCTTGTATGTCAACCAGCCGCGCCGTGCACAGGTGACCATCTTCACCGCCACGCAGACCCTGCTCACCGCAGAGTTCCCCATTGCTCAGTTGGGCACGGTGGAGGTGCTTTCCGATGCGCTCTTCAATAAGAAACTGGAAACGCGCGTCACGCTACACCAACACACGGGCAGCGTGAAGCAAGTGGAGTGAGCGGTTTAAGCGTTTAAGGAGTTCAAGAGTTCAAGGACTTTCATTATTGCGCGACACACGGCAGTGTTATCGATTGCACGATAGCTCGCTGTGTGTCGCGTACTTTTAGTGTGACCTGTCCCTGCTGGCCGTTGCTGCGCACAAGCACCACGAGCTGCCCGTTGAACAGTTGCATCGTGGGCTGCGTGAACGGCTCCAAGCTGGTGGCGTCGCCGTTGCAGGCAGCTTGGAATGTGCCGGCACCCGTCACCTCGAAAGTCAGTGCATCGGCGGCCTCGGGGATGAGCGTGCCTTGGGCATCCGTGAGGGACACGGTGATGAACGCCATATCCTCACCGTCGGCCTTCAGTGTACCACCAGCCTGCGTCCACGCGTCGAGGTGCAGCTTCTTGGGCTTGCCTGCCGTTTTCACCACCTTCTCGCCAGCACGGTTGCCATCGGCGTCATACACTACGACCCGCAACTCTCCCGGCTCATACTTCACCTCGTTCCAACGCAGCCTATAGCGGTCAAGCCGCGAAGACCCCTCTAAATCTCCCCGTGAGGGGAGACTTTCTTGTTCTGTGGCCATCTTTGCGCTAGCCGCTCCCCTCCCTAACGGGAGGGGTTGGGGGTGGGTCCTTTTCCCCTGGCTCTTCCCATTCACAAAGAGCTCGGCAGTGGGGTAGGAGGTGTAGCAATAGACGGGTGTCACCTCGCCGCGACGTTCTTTCCCGAAGGACCAGTGGGGCAGCAGGTGGATGGTTTCTTCTGTCGTGTTCCATTTCGAGCGATAGAGCCAGTAGCGGTCCTTGGGCAGGCCCGCCAGGTCGCAGATGCCGAAGTAGCTGCTGCGCGAAGGCCAGTACTCGTCGTAAGGCGACGGCTCGCCCAGGTAGTCATAGCCCGTCCACACGAACTCGCCGATGACCCAGTCCTTCGTGTCCTGCCATACCCAGTCATCGTCGGGCAGGTTGGACCACGAGCAGTATTGCACATCATACGAGGAGCACTGTCCGTTGTAGTGCTGTTTGTGGAGCGTGGAGTTGGGCTTGTCGGCGGCCTCCACCACGACGGGGAACTGATAGACGCCGCGCGAGCTCACCGTGGATGCCGTCTCGGAACCCAGCAGGAAGCCCTGCGGCAGCTGTTCGTAGTTCTTCGGGTATTTGTGTACGCGATAGTTGAAGCCAGGTACCTCCATGGCTTGCGCGAAGCCGCTGCCGAGGGCCGCCTCGGCGCGGTCCATGCCCTGTGTGACGGGGCGCGACGGGTCGAGGGCGTGGCAGAGCCCCTGCAGGCGTATGGCTATCTGGCGCCCTTCCTCGCTCCACTGTTCGGGAATCTCGTTGCCGATGCTCCACATGACGATGGAGGGGTGGTTGCGGTGCGCCAGCACCAGGTTGGTGATGTCTCTGTCTGCCCACTCGCGGAAGAAGCGGGCGTAGCCATTCTTGCATTTGGGATAGATCCACATATCGAAAGACTCTGCCATCACCATCATGCCCAGCGAATCGCAGACTTCCATCTGCATCTGCGACGGCATATTGTGTGCCGTGCGGATGGCATCGCAGCCCATGGCCTTCATCATCTTGATCTGACGGATGAGGGCGGCTTTGTTGACGGCGGCACCCAGCGGGCCGAGGTCGTGGTGCAGGCAGACACCTTTCAGCTTGCGCGTCTGGCCGTTGAGCTGGAAGCCGTGTTCGCGGCTGACGCGCACGGTGCGCAGGCCCGTCTTGATGGTCTTGCTGTCGAGCAGTTCGTAGGACTGTCCGTCATAGACTTCCTGAGGCGCATTCCAGTCCACGCGGTTCACCATGGCTGTGACGGTATATAGATAAGGTGTCTCCGGCGACCATAGCTGGGGATCCTTGACGTAGAGACGTGTGTGGAAAGAACCGTCTGCTGCCAAGGACAGGTCATCGCTGTTGATGGTCTTGCCATCGGGTGTTGTCATGGTCACTTTGGCCATTGTCAACACCTTGGGCTTTGTCATCGGTGGCACATTCACGACCTTTCCGTCCACCTCGACCGTCAGTAAGCCGTTCTTATTGATGTCTGTGGTGCGCACCACGAGGCTCCAGTCGTCGAGGTGTGTCTTGTCGGTGGTGATGAGCGTCACAGGACGGTAGATGCCGGCACCCGGGTACCAGCGCGAACTCTCTTCCAGATTCTTCAGGTCCACCTCCAGCAGGTTCTCGCCTGGCTTGATGAAGGGGGTGATATCCACGCGGAAGCTGTTGTAGCCGTAGGCCCAGTAGCCTGCTTTCTCGCCGTTGATGCTCACGGTGGGCTCCGCCATAGCGCCGTCGAAGAGCAGCTCGGCATGGCCGCTGAAACCAGCGGGAATCGTCAGGATGCGCTTGTAGTGTCCTTCGCCAATCCACGGCAGCGCACCACTTCGACCGCTCTTCTCGGTGGCCTCCGTCTCGCCATTCTGCACGATGGCTACGCGCTGCAGGTCCCATTGTTTGTCGAAGGGACCGCTGATGGCCCAGTCGTGCGGCACACGCACGGTTTCCCAGTGTGTACGGTCGTGGGAGAATTGCCAGCCATCGCTGAGTTGGATTTCCTGGCGCGGTTGCGCAGAGCAGATGGCGGTAAATAAGAGAGCTGTGTAGAGTAGGGGAGAACGCATATCAGATTTACAAGATTGATTTTGCGGGCAAAGATAATAAAAGATATCGACCGCCACACCATAATTAGTAATAAAATGTCCTAAAAAGCGCCGAAATGTTTGGCAGTTTGATAGAAACCCCATACCTTTGCCTGCCAAAACAACACAGAAGCATCTATCCAACAACACATTCCTCCCTTATGAAAGAAAGACAGAAGCGTTTCTTCCTCCCTGAGAGCGAGATTCCCACACAATGGTACAACATCCAGGCCGACATGGTCAACAAGCCCATGCCGCCCCTGCACCCCGGCACGAAACAGCCCCTGAAGGCCGAGGACCTTTTCCCCATCTTTGCCGAGGAGCTGGCACGACAGGAACTGAACCAGACCGACGCGTGGATCGATATCCCCGAGCCCGTGCGCGAAATGTATAAGTACTACCGTTCTACACCGTTGGTGCGCGCCTATGGCCTCGAAGAGGCTCTCGGCACACCCGCCCACATTTACTTTAAGAACGAGAGCGTGAGCCCTGTGGGCAGCCACAAGCTCAACTCAGCCCTCCCGCAGGCATACTACAACAAGATACAAGGTGTAACCAACATCACCACCGAGACAGGTGCCGGTCAGTGGGGTGCTGCCCTCAGCTATGCCGCCAAGGTCTTCGGACTGGAGTGTGCGGTCTATCAGGTGAAGATCAGCTACAACCAGAAGCCCTACCGTCGCAGCATCATGCAGACCTTCGGTGCTACTGTGGAGGCATCGCCTTCGATGTCCACGCGTGCCGGTAAGGATATCATCACCCGCGATCCGATGAACCAGGGCTCCTTGGGTACCGCCATCTCCGAGGCTATCGAGCTGGCCATGAGCACGCCTAACTGCAAATACACCCTTGGTAGTGTCCTCAACCACGTCGCCCTGCACCAGAGCATCATCGGCCTGGAGGCTGAGAAGCAGATGGCTTTGGCCGGTGAGTACCCCGACATGGTGATTGCCTGCTTCGGCGGCGGTTCCAACTTCGGCGGTGTGGCCTTCCCCTTCATGCGTCATAACATCCTCGAAGGTAAGAAGACACAGTTCATCGCAGCCGAGCCCGCATCGTGCCCGAAGCTCACGCGCGGCGTCTTCCAATATGACTTCGGCGATGAGGCCGGCTACACGCCCCTGCTGCCGATGTACACGCTGGGACATAACTTTATGCCCGCCAACATCCATGCCGGTGGCCTGCGCTACCACGGTGCCGGTGTCATCGTCAGCCAGTTGCTGAAGGACGGCCTCATGAGCGCTGTGGATATCCCACAGTTGGAAACCTTCGAGGCCGGTACGCTCTTCGCACGCGCTGAAGGTATCATCCCTGCTCCCGAGAGCAGCCATGCCATTGCCGCTACCATCCGCGAGGCCCTCAAGTGCAAGGAGACGGGCGAGGAGAAAGTCATCCTCTTCAACCTCAGCGGCCATGGCCTCATCGACATGAGCGCCTATGACCAGTACCTCTCCGGCAACCTCCAGAACTATGAGGTTACCGACGAGCAGGTGGCTGCCAACATCGCCAAGCTCGAGAAAGTCATCTAAGCAATTCCTTTCATTTTTCATAGGGAGAACGCCGACGCCTCATAGGGTGTCGGCGTTTTCTGTGCATCGCCTCGGTGTTTTCAATGCACTGAATCGCGCGTCCTATTATAATGTATTATATAGGATTTTTTGTGGCGGAAAAGAAAAAAGTGTACAGAGTAAATGGTCAACTCGTAAATTATCATTATCTTTGCACCGTTTTTAGGAAAATACACCTAAACGTTAAAAGACAAAACGCTAAACGAAAACAATATGGCATTGAAAATCGTTGTGCTGGCCAAGCAAGTGCCAGACACCCGTAATGTGGGCAAGGATGCGATGACAGCCGAAGGAACGGTGAATCGCGCTGCATTGCCCGCAATTTTTAATCCCGAAGATTTGAACGCGCTGGAACAGGCGCTGCGTCTGAAAGAGCAGAACCCCGGCAGCACCGTGGGCGTGCTCACGATGGGCCCTCCCCGTGCTGGTGAGATCATCCGCCAAGGCCTCTACCGTGGCGCTGACACGGGTTGGCTGCTGACCGACCGCCTCTTTGCCGGTGCCGACACCCTCGCTACCAGCTACGCCCTCGCTACCGCCATCAAGAAGATCGGCGACGTGGACATCGTGATCGGTGGTCGTCAGGCTATCGACGGTGACACAGCTCAGGTGGGTCCTCAGGTGGCTCAGAAGCTGGGCCTCAACCAGGTTACCTACGTGGAAGAGGTTCAAGGTGTTCAAGAGGTTCAAGGTGTGAAGAAGGTGACGGTGAAGCGCGTCATCGATGGCGGTGTGGAGACCGTAGAGGCTCCGCTGCCCGTGGTGCTTACCGTGAACGGAAGCGCTGCTCCCTGCCGCCCGCAGAATGCCAAGCTGGTGATGAAGTACAAGCGCGCTACATGTCCGCTGGAACGGCCAAGCCTCACCCCCGACCCCTCTCCCGTGGGCGAGGGGAGCGATTACTCATATCTCTATGAGGAGCGTCCCTACCTGACGCTGAACCAGTGGAGCGTTGCCGACGTGGATGGCGACCCCGCACAGTGTGGCTTGAGCGGCTCTCCCACCAAGGTGAAAGCCATCAAGAACATCGTGTTCCAGGCTAAGGAGTCGAAAACTTTGACGGCTTCTGACGCCGATATCGAGGGAATGATCAAAGAATTGTTGGAAGAGAAAATTATTGGTTAAGAGATATGAATAATGTATTTGTATATTGCGAGATAGAAGGTACTCAGGTACAGGAAGTATCTCAGGAGCTGCTGACCAAGGGTCGCAAGCTCGCCAATACGCTGGGCGTGGAGCTCCACGCCGTGGTGGCCGGCACGGGCATCAAGGGCCAGGTCGAGGATCAGATCCTGCCTTACGGCGTAGATAAGCTCTTCGTCTTCGACGCCCCCGAGCTGTTCCCCTACACCAGCGCACCCCACACGGACATCCTCGTGAACCTCTTCAAGGAGGAGGAGCCGCAGATCTGCCTCATGGGCGCTACGGTCATCGGCCGCGACCTGGGTCCGCGCGTCAGTTCCTCGCTCACCAGCGGCCTCACCGCCGACTGCACGGAGCTGGAGATTGGCCCGTATGAGGACAAGAAGAACGACAAGGTCTATGAGAACCTGCTGTATCAGATCCGTCCCGCCTTCGGTGGTAACATCGTGGCTACGATCGTGAACCCCGACCACCGTCCGCAGATGGCTACAGTCCGCTCCGGCGTGATGCAGAAGGCCATTTATGAGGGCGCCTGCCGCAAGGAGGTCGTCTATCCCGAGGTTGGTAAGTATGTCAGCCCCGAAGCCTTCGTCGTGAAGGTTCTCGACCACCATGTGGAGGCAGCTAAGCACAACCTGAAGGGCGCGCCCATCGTGGTGGCCGGCGGCTATGGCATGGGTTGCAAGGAGAACTTCGACATGCTGTTCCAGCTCGCCAAGGTACTGCACGGCGAGGTCGGCGGCTCACGCGCTGCCGTGGATGCAGGCTGGCTCGACCACGACCGTCAGATTGGTCAGACCGGTGTCACCGTACACCCGAAGGTGTACATCGCCTGCGGCATCAGCGGTCAGATCCAGCACATCGCTGGTATGCAGGACTCCGGCATCATCATCAGCATCAACTCCGACCCCGACGCCCCCATCAACCGCATCGCCGACTATGTCATCAACGGCACCGTCGAAGAGGTCGTTCCCAAGCTCATCAAGTATTACAAACAAAACAGTAAGTAAAAGAATAAGAAACGAATGACCGTAATGGCCATAATTATGGTATGATGATAATTATGATAATTATGTCAATTCGTTTCTAAAATAATATTGTTTATGGCAAATTACTTTTCTGATCATCCTGAAATAGCGTTTCACCTGAATCATCCGCTGATGAAGCGCATCGTTGAGCTCAAGGAGCGAAACTTTGAAGATGCTAAGACTTTTGACTACGCCCCCGTGGATCTGGGCGACGCCATCGAGAACTACAAGCAGATTCTTGATATAACCGGCGACGTGGCCGCCAACATCATCGCTCCCAACAGCGAGAGCGTCGATCTCGAAGGACCCCACTTGGAGAACGGCCGCATGATCTACGCCAGCAAGACCGTCGAGAACATCGACGCCACGCGCAAGGCCGGCCTCTGGGGCGTCAGCATGCCCCGTCGCTACGGCGGCCTGAACCTGCCCAACGTCATCTTCTCCATGCTCAGCGAGCTCATCAGCGCCGCCGACGCCGGCTTCCAGAACATCTGGAGCCTGCAGAGCTGTATCGACACCCTCTATGAGTTCGGCAGCGAGGAGCAGCGCCAGAAGTACATCCCCCGCGTCTGCGCTGGTGAAGGCATGTCCATGGACCTCACCGAGCCCGATGCCGGCTCCGACCTGCAGCGCGTAATGCTGAAGGCCACCTTCGATGAGAAGGAGCAGTGCTGGCGCCTGAACGGTGTGAAGCGCTTCATCACCAACGGCGACAGCGACATCCACCTCGTGCTGGCCCGCTCCGAGGAAGGCACCAAGGACGGCCGCGGCCTCTCCATGTTCATCTACGACAAGCGCCAGGGCGGCGTCAACGTGCGCCATATCGAGCACAAGCTCGGCATCCACGGCTCGCCCACCTGCGAGCTCACCTATAAGAACGCCAAGGCAGAGCTCTGCGGCTCCACGCGCCTGGGTCTTATCAAATATGTGATGTCCCTCATGAACGGCGCCCGCCTCGGCATCGCCGCACAGAGTGTGGGTCTCTCGCAGGAAGCCTACAACGAGGCCATCGCCTATGCCCGCGAGCGCGCCCAGTTCGGACAGACCATCATCAACTTCCCCGCCGTCTATGACATGCTCAGCCGCATGAAAGCCAAGCTCGATGCCGGCCGCGCCATGCTCTACCAGACAGCAGCCTACGTAGATATCTACAAGTGCCTCGAGGACATCGCCCGCGAGCGCGCCCTCACCCCCGAGGAGAAGCAGGAGCTGAAGAAGTACCAGCGCCTGGCCGACGCCTTCACGCCGCTGGCCAAGGGTATGAACTCCGAGTACGCCAACCAGAACGCCTACGATGCCATCAGCATCCACGGCGGCAGCGGCTTCATCATGGAGTACAAGTGCCAGCGCCTCTACCGCGACGCCCGCATCTTCAGCATCTACGAGGGTACGACACAGCTGCAGGTCGTAGCTGCCATCCGCTACATCATCAACGGCACGATGTTGCAGAATATCAAGGAGATGATTGAAAGCCTCACCCCCGCCTCTCCCGTGGGAGAGGGGCTACTGAAGCGTGTCGTGAAGATGGTGGAGGCTTACGAGGAGGCTCTCAACGTGGTCAAGGCCATCGAGAGCCAGGATGCCATCGACTTCCTCTCGCGCCGTCTCTACGACATGACCTGCGAGATTGTGATGTCGCTGCTCATCATCCGCGATGCCGCCCAGGCTCCCGACCTCTTCGAGAAGAGCGCCGTGGTCTATGTCGGCATGGCCGAAGAGAACGTAGCCGGCAAGGCCGCCTACATCAAGAACTTCGACCCCGCCACCCTCGACAAATTCCGCGCAGAGTAATCTTGCGCAAATGTTAAAGGAAAATAAAAAATAATGTTTCCCCGACTTTGCATTTTGCAGGGTCGGGGAAACTCTATATCTTTGCGCCTTGGATTGACACCCGTCGTGACAGAGGGGTGGATGGAAACATAATCCGGAAAAAGTGAAATAGAAATCTCTGAAGACAGAGAAGCCCAACGTATGCAGCCGAGCTAATGCTTCGGCAGCAGGATTATTCACCTTTATTTCTCAGGTAGCCATGGAATTGATGAAACAATTTGAGACGCAAAGCAGACAGAGCATCTGGCCTTTCCTACGACAGTTTGTTGAACAGGATCATGTATTCGTGCGTGAGTGTGTGTTCCTTAGGGATGCATTCAAGCATAATGGTGTATATCTTTACTTCGCAGATGGCGAGGTAGAGATTGTGGTGGTAGATACGATGGTGGAACATAACTACGAGGTGATAGACGAGGAGTCGCTCGATGGCGAGCAACCAGTGTGGTTTTCAGAGAGTGATCATCGCGTCAGCCCCATCTATACTTTACGACAGGTGATGAAGCTGGCTCATACCGCGTGCCAGAAGTCGCGATTCAAAGTCCCTGTCATCCGGGGCCTACTACTGACTTTCTCCAATCTGATTAATTATGACGATATGGAGGATTACATGGTACATCTCAGGGTACAAACCATTGGTAATTTGCGCCCCCAGGATGCTCCCATACAACTCCCGAACAGCGATCCTGCGGTGCAGGAGGGGCGCGATGAGACACTGACGGGCTGCCAGCTGATGAAGCTGATGGAGGAGCAGTTCGATGCTCAGCAATGCGAGCTTGAGAAGGTGTCGGAAGAATGGATCCCCTTATCCGCTGAGGAATTGGATATGGCCTCTATCCTGAAGCTCAAGCACAAGCTGGAGGAGGTTGAGGGACAGGTGCCTGCAACGGATACAGACAAGGCGTGGTGGAAGGATGAGGATGATTTGCAGATGAATCTCTTCAGTGACGACTTCCTCGCAGAGCTAGATGCTGGACTCACGGCCGCGCAACAGCGGCGTGAGGAGATGGAACGAATCCAGAACGAGGTAGAGGAACACGAGCCTGATATCAACGATGACTGGAATCCCTTCGATGATGACCCTTTCAACGAGGAACCCTATGATGAAGAGGTGGTGTTCATGAAGCACTTTGACGAACAAATCGAAAGGGTGCAAGAAGACCTCAACGAGCAGTATCCAGGAGCCTTGGGTAACTGCAATATACCTGCTCGCGTGGAGATTCGTAAGCCGACATATCACCCTGGCGAGGATTTTGATAAACTCGTCGGCTGTCAGGAGGTACGCAAGCAGATGGAGGCGCTGTCTATGCTGACACGCTACAACCAACGCCTGCAGGAGCTGGTGCCGACGTCGAAGCCTCATCAGATGACATTGCACGCCATCTTCACGGGCAACCCCGGGACAGGCAAGAGCACCCTCTGTCGCCTCTATGGCTCGTTGCTGCGTGAGGCGGGCGCGCTGAAGTGGGGGCATGTGGTGGTGTGCGATCGCAGCACCTTTGTCGGTACGCATTGGGGCGACGAGGAGAAGATGGTGCGGTCCCTTTTCCAGCTGGCGCGTGGCGGGGTGCTGTTGATCGATGAGGCCTATCAGCTGATGGGCAACGACCATCCCAATGATCCGGGCCGTCTGGTGTTGCCACTGATGATGAATATGCTGGCAGACCCGGCGTGGAAGGACCTCGCTGTCGTCCTCAGCGGTTACGCGGAGCCGATGGACCGCCTCATCGCTCAGACGCTGGGTCTTGACTCGCGCTTTCCCAACCGCTTCCATTTCAAAGACTTTACTTCTGCGGAACTGGAAGAGATAGCGCGTCGCCGCATCGCAGAACATGGCTACCATTTCGCTCAGGATGCATGGGCTAAGTTCAGCTGGTATTTGCGCGAAGCCCATGAGCAGTGTGATGAACAATGGTCCAATGCCCGCTTTGTGGCCAACTGGCTGGAGCGCATCTACTTGCGCCACGCCCAACGTTGTGAGACCGACGACATTAAAGACCCCGGCCTCCTCTGTACGCTCACGAAGGAGGATGTCTGTCAGCCGATAAAAGATCTGTGACGAGTCTTACACCTTTTGCCCTGTCCACAAAGTCTCTAACACCTGCGGGAAATACTTCATTTCCAGCAGGTGTACTTTTTCTGCAATGGTGTCGGGGGTGTCCTCGGAAGTGAGGGGGGTGGAGAACTGGGCGATGATTTCGCCGCCATCACACACGGGCGTCACGTAGTGGATGGTGATGCCGGTCTTGGTTTCGCCGGCGGCTTTCACGGCTTCGTGGACATGGTGGCCCCACATGCCCTTGCCGCCGTACTTGGGCAGTAGGGCAGGGTGGATGTTGACGATGCGGTGGGGGAAGAAATCAATGAGGAAGTTGGGCACCAGCGGCAGGAAGCCAGCGAGGACGATGTAGTCAATCTGATACTGGCGCAGCAGGGGCAGGATGACCTCGGGGCGGTTCAGCTCAGTCTTCGGGACAACGGCCGAGGGGACACCCAGGCGCTTGGCACGCTCCAGAGCGTAGGCGTCGGCGCGGTTGCTGACAACGAGGGCGATGTGGATGTCCTCGGAATGTTGGAAATAGCGGATGATATTCTCGCAGTTAGTGCCGCTACCCGACACGAAGATGGCTACATTCATACGTTTAACGATTCACGTTTAGCGTTTAACGTGGCAAAGGTAAGGAAAAAAGTGAAATAAAAGAAGATGTAAAATGAAAAATGAAAAATGAAAAGTGAAAAATGAAGGTGAAAATGAAAAAACGCATAAGAAAGCGGTGTGATTAGCAGGAAAATACCTACCTTTACGCCATGAAACCCTTAAAACTGTTTTTCTTATGCGTAGAAATGCCTTTTTCATGCTATTGCTAGTGGCTACTGTCGCTCTTGCACAGCGCACACCCACGATGGGTTGGAGTTCGTGGAATACGTTTGCCCTCAACATCAACGAAGATGTGATCAAGTCGCAGGCCGATGCCATGCACAACTCGGGTCTGCAGGCAGCGGGCTATAAGTATGTGAATATCGACGACGGCTATTTCTATGGTCGCGATGAGAACGGACGCCTGCGTGTGCACCCGGAGCGCTTTCCCAACGGGTTGACACCCATCGTAGAGCATATCCATCGCCTGGGTCTGAAAGCCGGTATCTACAGCGATGCCGGACAGAATACCTGCGGCAGCATCAACAACCCCGACCGCTCGGGTGCCGGCGTGGGCTTCTACGGTCACGACCAGCAGGATGCCGACTTCTTCTTCAAGGAACATGACTTCGACTTCATCAAGGTGGATTACTGCGGCGGTGAGACCTGGGGCAACGACTGGAAAATCAAGATGGACGAACGCGAGCGCTATACGGCCATCACCTATGCCTTGAAGAATACGGGCCATAAGGATATCGTGTTCAATATCTGTCGTTGGGCGTTCCCGGGTATCTGGGCGGCTGACGTGGCCGACTCGTGGCGCACGACTTACGATATCTACGATGCATGGAAAAGCGTGAAGGGCATCCTGGCAGAGAACCTGTACCTGAGTGCTTATTGCCACGACGGACACTACAATGACATGGATATGCTGGAGGTGGGTCGTTCCATGACACAAGTGGAGGACGAGACGCACTTTGGCCTCTGGTGTATCATGAGCTCGCCGCTGCTCATCGGTTGCGATATGACCAAACTGAAGCCCGAAACCTTGAAGCTGCTCACCAACCGTGACTTGATTGCGCTGAACCAAGACCCGCTGCACCTGCAGGCCTACGTGGCCGACAAGCAGGGCGAGTGCTTCATCCTGGTGAAGGACATCAAGAAACGACAGGGCAAGGAGCGCGCCGTGGCCATCTATAATCCCAGCGACAGCGAGCAGACGGTGACGCTTGATATGCGCACCATTGACCTTGACGGCACTGTAGAGCTATACGACTGCATCGCGCAGCAACAACTCTCACCAGTCACTTATCAGCATTCCACGTTCACCGTTCCAGCCCACGGTACCAAGATCTTCCGTGCCAAGGGTCAGAAGCGTCTGGAGCGCAAGGTCTATGAGGCAGAAACGGCCTACATCCCCACCTATCAGGAGCTGCGAAACAATCAGGCTGAGAAATCGGGCATCTATGTGCCCTTTGAGAATGCGTCAGGCGGCCATATGGCCTGCTGGCTGGGCGCACGCGAAGACAACGACCTGATATGGCGCGATGTCTATGTAGCGAAGGACTGCGTGCGCCGCCTCACCGTCTATTATTTCTGCGGTGAAGACCGTGACATGAATCTGGATGTCAACGGACGTGCTTACGCAACGCTCAGCACCCATTCACGCAACTGGACCAAGGCAGCCCGCATCTATGTGGATGTGCCCCTGCACAAGGGCTATAACACCATCCGCCTTAGCAACGCCGGTAATTGGATGCCTGACATCGATAAGATGACCATTGAATAGCAATAATACATTTTCATCGTCATTTTGTGCCGTTTCATTGAGAAGCGGCACATTTTTTTTCTCAAATGACTGATAATATCTACTTTTGCACGCAGAAACAGACAACTCATCATCATTTCCCTTATGAAAAGATTATTTCTGACAGTGTTGAGTGCAGTCATGGTCATCGCTTCGATGGCCGAGGATTACACCTTTCCCTATCTGATTTTCACAGGCAGCAATGGCACGCAGACAGCTGTGGCCGTTGATGAACTGGAGATTACGTTTAGCAACGGACAGCTCGTGGCTACCAACAAGGCTGGTGCGCAGACGGTCCTGACCCTTGCCGACCTCGCCTCCATGCAATTCTCTTCTGCAGAACAGCTTCCGACAGGCATCCAGTCCCTCAACTCTCAGCTCTCAACCCTCAACCCTCACCCCTCAACTATCTACGACCTCAGCGGGCGTCAGGCTCTTCGCAAGAACGACAGCACGCCTGTCCGCAAGGGCGTTTATCTCGTTCGCAAGGCCGATGGTTCCACTTCTAAAATCATGGTACGATGAAACGTTTCTTCTCTCTCTTCATAATCCTCATTGGAATCGGCTGTTGTCCATTGTCAATTGTCAACTGTCAATTGTCAACTGCTATGGCGCAGACGCTAAACGTGGAAATCGGCAGTGTAACGTATCAGATTCCTGCTGAAGATGCCGGCGAGATGATGTATGCCGATGGCAATAAGGTGACCATAGCAGGTTGTACCTACTATGTCAATGCCATCACGCGTATGTACATTAATAATAGTACAGTGGCTGACACAACGGTCACGGTGACCTACGACGGCGATGCCGCCTCGGTGGTCATTGACGGCCGCATAGCCCGCTACCTGACCGTTTCCGTGGATGGCGCTCATGTGAGCGTTGCACAGAGCAATGAAGTGAGCGATGACACCACGGGCGAGATCACCTATACCCTCTCGGGCAGCAGTTCCGACGGCGAGTTTTATATGTCCGGTAACTACAAAGCCACTGTGGAGCTACGTGGCCTCACGCTCACCAATCCCACAGGCGCTCCCCTCAATATCCAAAACGGTAAGCGCATAGATATCAGTGTGAAGAAAGGTACCGTGAACACCCTCACCGATGGCTCTGACAACAAACAGAAGGGCGCACTCCTTTGTAAGGGTCACGCCGAGTTCAAGGGACAGGGAACGTTGAATCTCAGCAGCAATGGCGTCAATGCTCACGGCATCTGGTGTGGTGACTACATGACTGTCCGGAACTGTACCATTAACATCTTGAAGGCCTGCAAGGACGGTGTCAACTGCAATGAATTCTTCCAGATGAAGAGTGGCACGCTGAGCATCAGCGGCGTAGGCGACGACGGCATCCAGTGCGGCATAGACAACGACGAAGGGACCTCCACGGGCGAGATTGTGGCTGATGAAGCCAATGGCATAGAAGCCCATGATGGTGAAGACAGCGGCAATGTCTATATCGATGGCGGAAGCGTTAGCCTCACCGTTACTGCTGATGCCGCCAAGGGCATTAAGTCTGAGGGCGATGTCAAGATTTTCGACGGCTCGCTTACTGTCACGCAGTCGGGCACCATCGTGGTCGAAGAGGATGACATCAGCTATCCCACCAGTGTGAAGGCTGACGGCAATATCAGTGTCACAGGCGGTACGGTGAACATCACCAATACCGGTTCCGGCGGCAAAGGCATGAGTGCAGAAGGCACGCTCACCATCAGCGGTGATGATACCAAGGTAGATATCAAGGCCAACGGCCAGGGTGGCACAGCCGAGACCAGCGGCGGCAGCAGCGAGGAGCCGGCAAAATCGTATAAAGTATATATCTGCCTCACCACCAGCGGTGGAGGTGGCGGACCTGGTGGCGGACCTGGTGGCGGCAGCTCCTCATGGACCAATCCCAAACTCTACAAGAGCGACGGCACCTTAGTGGCATCCCTGACGAGTAGCGTCAGTAAGAGTAGCGGCTACAGCACTCTGACCTTCTATTACTACGACTTCAAGGATGCAGACAGCAGCGTCAGCTACTATGTCCAGGGCGACAGCCGCAGTAGCGGTGGATGGAGCAGTAGTACTTACACGCCGCGCACAGCCACCTTTAGTGCACCCACTTCGGGCAGTGACATCTACTATCAGGTGACCAACAGCTACTCGACCAGCGGTTCCACGCGCATCTACTCGCTCTCCAACGTCACCAGCACCTATGGCGGCACCAGCGACGTGAGTGAGGAGACCGGCACAGGTTACAACGCCATCGGTCTGAAGGCCGACGGCAACCTCACCATCAACGGTGGTACCGTGAATATCGCCAACAGCGGTGCTATGAGCAAGAGCATCAAGAGCAAGGCCACTGTCACCATCAACGGCGGCAACACCACCCTTACGCCTTCCGGTGCCATGCAGGTCATTAATAGCGATGCCTCCTATAGCTCCGGCATCAAGACCAAGGACTTCGTGCAGAACGGCGGTACGCTGAAGATCACCGCCAGTGGTAATGCAGGGCGCGGCATCACGGCTGACAATATTACCACCAATGGCGGCACGTTGACCATCACCAACAGTGGTGCAGGCGTGGAGGGCTCCAACGACAGCTACACCGCCAAGGGTCTGAAAGCCGACACCAGCATCAAGCTCAACGCAGGCACCATCACCATCACCATGAGCGGCACAGGTGGCAAGGGCATCAAGAGCAGCGGCACCTACACGCAGGGTGTCAGCGGCGGCGAAGGTCCCGCGCTGAAGGTCACCACCACGGGCAGTTCGCTGGGTGGCAGCTCCAGTGGCGGTGGCGGCGGCTTCCCAGGTGGCGGCGGCGGTCCTGGTCAGGAATCCAGCGGCAGCTCTGCCAAAGGCATCAAGGTGCTGGGCACCATCTACCTCTATGGCGGCACCAGCGAGGTCTATACTTCCACCGACGGCGCTGAGGGTCTGGAGTCCAAGACGGCCATCTATGTTGAGGGCGGCAAGCACTACTTCAAGTGCTACGACGACTGTATCAACTCCAGCGGCATGATTGTCTTCAATGGCGGTGTCACCGTCTGCTACGGCTATGGCAACGATGCCATCGACTCCAACTACGGTCGCTCAGGTGCCATCACCATCGGCAACGGCGTCGTCTTTGGCTACACCACCAAGGGCTCGCCCGAGGAAGGCTTCGACTGCGACAACAACAGCTATATCCAAATCACAGGCACAGGTATCGGCATCAGCGCTGGCGCAGCCCAGGGCGGCGGTGGTGGCAGTAGTGGCAACACCATCAGCAACGCCAAGCAGGGTTACTACTTCAGTACCTCTTCTATCAGCTACGCCACAGGTCGCTACTACACGCTGGCCGACGCTTCCGGCAAGAACCTCGTCACCTATAGCTTCGAGGCGTCGTGCAGCAGCTCCCTCGCCCTCTTCACCGCCACGGGTATGGTCAAGGGTAGCAGCTACACCGTCAAGTCATCGACCACAGAGCCCACCGATGCCACCACGGCTTGGCACGGCCTCTATCTGGGCAGTAGCGCCACAGGCTCTACCAGCGTGACCAGCTTCACGGCGCAGTAGAATTAATAGTTAAAAGTTAAAAATTAAAAGTTAAAAGTGTCCTCTCGGTACCATTGCCGAGGGGACTTTTTGTTATCTTTGCGGCGCAAAATCGAATCAAAGAGTCAATGAAGAAGCTTTTACCCTTTGTCCTGCTGCTGTTCATGCTATGCCCGCAGGCGTTGTTCGCAGACCATGTGGATGTCGTATGGCCGATGAGCGAAAAGAATAACTTGGCAATCAATAATGCGACCGAAGGTGCCAAGACGTGCATCAACGTATCCAATGCAAAAGGCGGCAATCTGACGGCTACCGACGTAAAACAGACCTCCGATGCCGATGAAGGCTATACAGCTGTGACCTACGACCCGGTGCTGGTGCTGTTGACACCCTCGACGCGTGTCACGCAGAAGACGGCGGGTCATCAGATGACCTATAAAATACAGGCGAGGTCCGGACACACGTTCAAGCCCACGCTGATAGAGCTGGATGCTGCCAAGTGCGGTACCGATGGCGGCAATTTCGATGTCTATATCAAGACTGCATCGGGTGCTGAGACAGCGCTGGCCACGGGCATCTCACCGCTGCGCAACAAGGTCGGCAAAGACAACCCCAACGGAAAGAGTCACCACACGTTCCAGGTTTCCAACCAGTTGATCACGGCGGGTCAGTACTTTCAGGTGATGCTGTATGTCTATAACTTCAACGGTCAAGACAACGAGAACCCGAAGAGCATCGCTTTTAGCAATGTCACTATCCGGGGTGAGATTGATGAACCCATCTTTGATGCCTCGCACTATTTCACGGCAGCCTCTTGCTCGGCGGGTGACCTGATGAGCGTGGCCGGCACGTTGAAGGACGGCGAGAGTGCCACATGGCCCGAGATGATTGAGGGCGACCCCACGGACCTCTCTGTCACGCCGGCAGAGGGCTACACCGCCACCATCACCTATGAGGGCAGGCATATCATCCTTACGGCCCAGCAGGATGGCAAGGACGTCTTCAGCGTCCGCATCCGTTTCACGGCTTATGCCAAGCCCGTCAATCGTGGCCTGATGGCTGTGAAGGTGAGCGGTGGCGTGCTCGTGAGCTGGCGCTATCGTGCTACCGATGCCGCCCTGAATCCGCGCTTCCGGCTGTATCGAAATTCAATACTCCTGAACAATCGTCAGCCTATCACAGAGCGCACGAACTTCCTTGATACAAATGGTTCTACATCATCCGTTTACAAACTCGAGGTCGTTGATATCAACGGTAAGGTCGTTGAGACGCAGGAGGGTATCAAGCCTTGGGCCAGCCAGACGCAGTATATCACCCTGCAGGGCGGTGCGCCTACAGACCCCACCTCCGAAGGTGCCGCCTACACGCCCAACGACGCCTCGTTCTGCGACATGGATGGCGACGGCGAGTATGAAATCATTCTGAAATGGGCACCAGACAACGAGAAGGATGCAGAGAATACCGGCGCCACCTCGCCCGCCTTCTACAGCTGCTATAAGCTGGACGGTACGCGCCTATGGATGCTGCACACAGGGGCAAATATGTTTAACTCAGCCCATTCCACCCAGTTCATCGCCTGGGATATGGACGGCGATGGCTATGGTGAGTTTATGGTGAAGACCGCCCCTGGCGCCATCGATGGCGAGGGCAAGTATGTCCTCATGAATGGCGATGACCCCAACGCCAACTTGAAGAGCGGGCGTGGCAAGCAGGATCATGGCGGCGAGTACCTCACCGTGTTCAACGGCACAACCGGTGCCGAGCTGAAGACCATCAAGTACCACACGGCCTATGCCGATGAGAGCACTGATTTCTGGGGCGACAGCAAGCAGAATCGCTCCGAGCGCTATCTGGCGGCTATCGCTTGGCTGGACGGCGAAGATGCCAACCCCTCGGCCATCTTCGCGCGCGGCTACTACAGCGGCTGTAAGATAGGTGCTTACGACTGGGACGGCACGAACCTGACCCTGCGCTGGCTGCACCGTGGTACGGGTGCGAATAGCGGCACTGTTACCTACGCCAACGGCAGCGTGACGAACCTCACGAAAAGCGTCTATGGCGAGGGTGCCCACTGGATCTGCGTGGGCGATGTCACAGGTGATGGTAAGCAAGAGATTCACTACGGTTCCGGCGCCCTGAAGCCCGACGGCACCACCCTCTACCGCACAGGACTGGGACATGGCGATGCCATGCACCTCAGCGATTTCATCCCCTCGCGCCCGGGTCAGGAACTGTTCATGGTACACGAGAAGAAATCTAATAATGGTAATTATGGCTCAGACCTGCGTGATGCTGCTACGGGAGAGATCCTGTTGCGGCGTACTGCCTCTAGCGACACGGGGCGCGGCATCATGGCCCATTTCAATCCCGAGTCCGAGAATGCCTACTGGCAGTCGAGTGCAGATGCCAACCTCTACGACACCAGTGGCAACGTCATCGCATCGGATGTCTCTCACGGTGGCGGTGCTGGTCTCAGTTTCCGCGTCTACTGGAATGGTGACCTGGCCGATGACTTCTACGGCAAGAATGTGATGGAATACTGGAATGCTGATAACAATGCTTTCTGGCGTCTGCAGGTCAATGGCGGCAACTATGTCATCGGCAACTACAACAACGACACCAAGCAGAACCCCTGCGTCTCTGGCGACTTGCTCGGCGACTGGCGCGAGGAGATTGTCACGTGGGACCAGTATGGCAGCGACTATCGGCTCATCATCAACGCCACAGACTACCAGACAGACTATCGTTTACCGCATCTCATGGACGACTACTCGTATCGTGCGCAGCTCATCGCCCAGAACGACTGCTATAACCAGCCGCCACATCTCTCCTACGACCCCCTTACACGCTATACCATTGAGCGTACGGTGCCCCAGAGTGGTTGGGATGTCCTCTATACCCCCTATCCCGTGCGCCTACCTAACGGTGTGACGGCCTATAGCGTGACAACCTATGATAGCGCTGCCGACACCCTGCGATATACTGCTCTGAAGGCCAATGTCATCATTCCCTCTGGTTCTGCCGTTGTGTATAAGGGCACAGCCGGACAGAAGGTGCGCTTCAGACCCAGCACCAAGACTACAACGACAGTCAACAAGAACTATCTGAAAGGTTGCTCCGTGGATAGTCTGCTCGTCAGCAACGAGGATACGAAGGAATACTTCTACACCTTCCGCGCGGATGCCGAGACAGGCGCGATAGGCTTCTTCAAGGTGGAAGAGCCTACGCTTCAGCCTGCTGGCGAAGCTTGGCTGCGTGTCAAGGGCACTGCCGCAAACCCACCCCTGTCGCAATACTTCTGGACGAAAAACGGCATCCCCACCGCCGTGCAATCTCTGCCTGCGGCACATGCATGTAAGGCCGATGAAATCTACGACCTGACAGGCCGCCGTATCGAGGCTAGTGCCATGAAACCGGGCCATCTCTATATCGTCAATGGCGAAAAACGAATCAAGTAATATCATCATAAAATAATTCATTATGAAACTCAAACACACTCTTCTCACCCTTACCCTCTTCGGCGCAGGCAGCTGTTCCCTATCGACCGCCTCTGCAGCCGACCAGGTCATCACCGTCAATGCGAAGAAGCCCGGGGCTGTCATCCAGCCCACCATGTACGGCATCTTCTTTGAGGACATCAACTATGCAGCCGATGGCGGCCTCTACGGCGAACTGCTTATGAACCGTTCCTTTGAGTTCCCCGATCACTATGCCGGTTGGGACATCTCCGGTAAGGTGTCGCTGAAGGAAGACGGCCCCTTCGAGCGCAACCCGCATTATGTGCGTCTGGCGCCCTCCGGCCACCGCGACAAACACACGATGATTGAGAACCAAGGGTTCTTCGGTATCGGTGTCAAGGGTGGCGAGGAGTACCGCTTCTCCCTCTGGGCTCGTGTGCCCGACGGTAGCAGCTCCAAGTTGTGGATAGACCTCGTTGATAACGCTACGATGGGCGAAGACCAGAAGCTCGGCAACGCCGGCGTGGATATCAGCGGCAAGGAGTGGAAGAAATACACTGTCATCCTCAAGCCCCGTCGCACCTTTGCCAAGGCACACCTGCGCATCTGGGGCGACAGCAAGGTGACGACCGACGTGGAGCACATCAGCCTCTTCCCTGTGAAGACCTACAAAGGTCATGAGAACGGAATGCGTGCCGACGTGGCACAGGCCCTCGAAGACCTGCATCCTGGCATCTTCCGCTTCCCTGGCGGCTGCATCGTGGAGGGCACCGACCTCGCCACACGCTACCAGTGGAAGAACACCGTAGGTCCCGTGGAGAACCGTCCGCTCAACGAGAACCGCTGGCACTACACCTTCACACAGCGCTACTATCCCAACTACTTCCAGAGCTACGGCCTCGGCTTCTTCGAGTACTTCCAGCTCTCCGAGGAGATTGGCGCAGAGCCCCTGCCTGTGCTCAACGTGGGTATGGCCTGCCAGTTCCAGAATGGCGACGACGCCCATGCTGCCTGCACGAAGGAAGGCCTGCAGGAGTTCGTCGACGACTGCATCGACCTCATCGACTTCGCCAATGGCGACCCTGCCACCAACAAATGGGCTAAGCTGCGTGCCGACATGGGACACCCCGCCCCCTTCAACCTCAAGTTCCTGGGCATCGGCAACGAGCAGTGGGAGGCTCCCTACTTCGACCGTCTCGCCATCATCGCACCCGAAGTGCGTAAGGCACACCCCGAAATCAAGATCGTGGGCACCAGCGGCCCCAACGCCGAGGACGACCACTTCTTCAACGGTTGGAAAGCGATGCGTGAGCTGAAAGCCGACCTCGTCGATGAGCACTACTACCGTGACATCCAGTGGTACAAGAACTCCATGAACCGCTACAGCGACCGCAAGTTCTACACCAAGGACGGCCCGCGTGTCTTCGCTGGCGAATGGGCCTGTCACGACAAGGGCAAGAAGTACAACCACGCCGGAGCCAGCATCTATGAGGCTGCCTTTATGACCAATATCGAACGCAATGCCGACCTGGTACACATGGCCACCTACGCACCCCTCTTCGCCCATGTCGAGGGCTGGCAGTGGCGTCCCGACCTCATCTGGTACGACAATCTCTCCACAGCCCGCACCGCCAGCTACTACGTGCAGCAGCTCTACATGCTCAATGCCGGTACCAACGTACTGCCCACGACCATCAGCATCGCCGGCAGCCAGCCCGCGGCCAACCCCGTTCCCGAGGGTGAGGACGGAGTCTTTGCCAGCGCCGTCATCGACCAGAAGAAAGGTGAGATCATCGTGAAGGTCATCAACACCCTGGGCAATGCACAGTCCGCACAGATCAACATCACGGGCCTCTCAAAGAAGCAGCTGGCAGCCCTATCCGCCACTGCCGAGGTCACCAGCCTCAACTGCGCCGACTACGACGCCGAGAACCAGCCTGGAAAGCCCGAGGTCGTCAGCCCCGTCACTGCCACCGTGCCCCTTGCTGCCGGCACCATCAATGCCACCATCCCTGCCAAGACCTTCGCCCTCTACAAAGTGAAGCTCTAACAACTCGGATCAGCAAAAAAACATTCGATGGCCGTTGGAACTCCCAACGACCATCGAATGTTTTTTTGCTAATCCTTTTTGTCTATTTAGTATCAGTCTTCAGCAATAACTGCTGCCATCGAAGCAATGGGTGCAGACCTTGCACTTGGGCAGGCCGATGGCCTTGACGAGAATCTCCAGGGTGTTGAACTGGAGGGAGGTGAGGCCGAGGCGGCGGCCCATCTCTTCGACCATGGCACGGTATTTCTCGGAGTTGGACTTGGCGTACTCCTGCAGGATCTCGTTGGGCGTGGAGCCTTCGCCGCCGATGCCGCCGGGCGTCTTGTCGCGGTCGTTCTCCAGATCGTGGATGACCTGTCGCGTGAGCAGCTCCATATCGCTCTTCGAAGCGGAGAAGTTGATGAAGGGGCAGCCATAGATGAGGGGCGGGCAGGCGATGCGCATGTGGACTTCCTTGGCACCGAGCTCGAAGAGACCCTTGACATTGTCTCGCAGCTGGGTGCCGCGGACGATGCTGTCGTCGCAGAACAGACAACGTTGTCCCACTAGGGCATCGCGGTTGGGGATGAGCTTCATCTTGGCCACGAGGTTGCGCGTGAGTTGGTTGCCCGGCATGAAAGAGCGTGGCCAGGTGGGGGTGTATTTGCTGACGGCACGGCGGTAGGGGGCTCCGATGCCCTCGGCATAGCCGGTGGCCATGCCTACGCCGGAGTCGGGGATACCGCTGACGATATCGACCTCTGTGCCATCCTTCTCGCCCATGAGCTTGCCGCAGGTGTGGCGCATAGCCTCTACGTTGCGGCCTTCATAGTTGGAGGTGGGGAAACCGTAATAGACCCAAAGGAACGAGCACACCTGCATGTCCTCCTCGGGTTTGCGTAACTGCTGGATGCCGTCGGCGGTGAGGAGGATAATCTCGCCGGGGCCTACATAGTGCTCTATCTCGAAATCGAGGTTCGGGAAGCTGCTGCTCTCACTGGTGGCAGCCCACGCACCCTCTTTCTTGCCGATGATGATGGGCGTGCGGCCCAGGCGGTCGCGTGCGGCAATGATGCCGTTCTCGGTGAGGATGAGCATGGAGCAGGAGCCTTGCACCTTGTTATAGACGTTTTCGATGCCATCGACGAAGCTCTTGCCGCGTGCGATGAGGAGGGTGATGAGCTCAGTGGGGTTGGTCTTACCGCTGGACATCTCGGAGAAATGGTCACCACTGTCCAGGAGTTCGCGCGTGAGTTCCTCGAGGTTGTTGATCTTGGCAACCGTCACAACAGCCATCTTCCCCAGGTGGGAGTTGACCATGATGGGCTGCGGGTCGGTGTCAGAGATGATGCCGATGCCGCTGTTGCCTTCGAAGCGAGTGAGTTCCTTCTCGAAGCGAGAGCGGAAGTAGTTGCTCTCGAGGTTGTGGATGCTGCGGAAGAAGCCTTTCTCTTCCGAGTAGGTGGCGAGACCGCCACGTTTGGTGCCGAGGTGGCTGTTGTAGTCTGTGCCGTAGAAAAGGTCAGTGATGACTGGTCGTGTGGAAATGGTGCCGAAGAAACCGCCCATAGTTTATCGTTTAGAGTTTAACGTTAAAATTTAAAGTTCAGCATCAATCTTAAAGTTACTATATACTGGTTTTTAATCATTTACATTTAGTACTTCTTTGGCGCGTTGCAAAGCCAAATTGATGTGCGGAAGGATATTTTTCTCACCTACGATGGTGCCGAAATCGTTGTGCATCAGCACCTCGTGGACCTTGGGATTGACACCCGAGAGGATAACATGGATGCCTTGCTGACGACTCATCTCCACGAGGTTCTGCAGGTTGTGCATACCCGTACTATCTACGAAGGGCACCTTACGCATGCGGATGATGCGGACCTTCGGACGACGCGGCATGCGGCCCATAATCTCCTCGAAGCGGTTGGCGATGCCGAAGAAGAAGGGACCGTTGATTTCATAGACCTCGCAGCCGTCGGGAATCTTGAAGTGCTCGAGGTTGGTGGCCTCGAAATCGACTTCCTCGGCAGGGTCTATCTCGTCGGTGAGGACGCTGACCTGCGTGGTCTCAGCCATGCGGCGCATACAGAGCAGGCAGGCGAGCATGAGGCCTACCTCGATGGCCACGGTGAGGTCGAAGATGACGGTGAGGAAGAAGGTGATGAGCAGCACGGAGATGTCTGACTTGGGATTCTTCAGGAGTTGACGGAACGTGCGCCAGCCGCTCATGTTATAGGACACGATGACTAGCACGCCCGCCAGGCAGGCCATGGGGATGTACTGGGCGTAGGGCATCAGGATGAGGAAGATGAGCAGGAGGACGACTGCGTGGATGACGCCGGCGATGGGCGTGCGACCGCCGTTGTTGATGTTGGTCATCGTGCGGGCAATGGCACCTGTGGCGGGGATGCCGCCGAAGATGGGGGTGACGAGGTTGGCGACGCCCTGAGCGATGAGCTCCTGATTGGAGTCGTGGCGGTCGCCGATGACACCGTCGGCGACGGTGGCGGAGAGCAACGACTCGATGGCTCCCAGCACGGCAATGGTGATGGCGGGCGCAAAGAGCGAGCGCACAACGTCCCACGACAGCGCCGGCACTTCGGGTGAGGGCAGTGCGGCATTAATGCGGAAGCGGTCGCCGATGGTATCGACGTGTTCTGCCAGACCGTAGCTCTTGAGGATGAGGACTGCGACCGTCATCACGATGATGGCGATGAGCGAACCGGGGAGCTTATTGAGGGCCGAGAGGTGGCCGTTGACGTACTTCACACGGTTGATATATGGCCACAGAGCGATGATGAGGACGCTGCCGATGCCCACCACGGTGCTCCACAGGTCGATGCTGGCGAAGTGCTGAACGTAGCAGCCCCATTTAGAGATGAAGTCCGCAGGCACGGTGCCGTCGATGGTCAGACCGAAGAGGTCCTTGATCTGCGTGGTGAAGATGGTCAGCGCGATACCACTGGTGAAGCCCACCACGATGGGGTAGGGGATATACTTGATGATGGTGCCCAGGCGGAAGAGTCCTAATAGGATTAGGAACGCACCCGCGAGGAGGGTGGCGATCATCAGTCCTTGCATCCCATACTGCTGGATGATGCCGGCTATAATAACAATGAACGCTCCTGTGGGGCCGCCAATCTGTACGCGCGAACCGCCGAGGAGCGAGATGATGAGACCTGCCACGATGGCAGTGATGATTCCTTGTTCTGGGGTGACCCCCGACGCTATACCAAACGCGATGGCCAGCGGAAGGGCTACAATACCCACAATGATGCCCGCAAGTAAATCTTTGACAAATGTCGCTTTGTCGTAACTCTTAAGGCTGCTGAGGAGGGTTGGCTTCATACTATTGCCTGTTTTTTTTGAGGTTGCAAAGGTACGGAAAAGTTTAAAGAATAAAGTTGAAAGTTGAAAGATTTTGCTGCTGCCGCGATGTTTTTTTGATAAATTTAGGTTGACACGATAACTTTAAACCTTAAACCTTAAACGTGAAACGGAATAATTTGTACCTTTGTGCCCGAAATTGAGAATTGAGATATTGAACCTTTTGAACTCTTGAACCCTTTAAACTATTATAAAATTACATTATGTTTGAAAACCAACCAAAGGGCCTTTGGGCATTAGCCCTGGCCAACACGGGCGAGCGCTTCGGTTACTACACGATGCTCGCTGTCTTCGCGTTGTTCCTGCAAGCCAACTTCGGCTTCGCTACGGGCACTGCCAGCACCATCTACTCCACGTTCCTGATGCTCGTTTATTTCCTGCCTGTCATCGGCGGTATCGCCGCTGACCGCTGGGGTTTCGGGCGCATGGTGACAACGGGTATCATCATCATGTTCGTGGGCTATCTGCTCCTGGCCTTTCCGCTGGGCAGCGGTACCCCCGCCATCCTGGCCATGTCCGCCGCCCTACTGCTGGTGAGCCTCGGCACGGGACTGTTCAAGGGCAACCTGCAGGTGATGGTGGGCCGCCTCTACGATGAGGCGCGCTTCTCCAACCGCCGCGATGCAGGCTTCTCTCTCTTCTACATGGCTATCAATATCGGTGCGATGTTCGCCCCCACGGCTGCCATCGCCATCATGAACTGGGCGCAGACAAATCTGGGTGTCAGTGAGGCTGACAGCTACCACTTCGCCTTCGGCGTGGCCTGCGCCTCACTCATCGTCAGCATCGCCATCTACTACGCTTTCCAAGGTTGGTTCAGCCATGTCTTGGCGGGTGAAGGCAAGAAAGCTGACCAGGAGCAAGTGGTCGATACCCTTTCGCCTGCCGAGACCCGCGAGCGCATCATCTGCCTTTGCCTGGTCTTCGCCGTCGTTATCTTCTTCTGGATGGCCTTCCACCAGAATGGTCTCACGCTGACTTTTTTTGCGCGTGACTACACACAGACCAGTTCCACGGGCGTGCAGTCGATGATGTTCGATGTCACGAACCTCGTGGCCTGTATTTTCATCGTCTATGGTCTCTTCGGCCTCTTCCAGAGCAAGACGGGCAAGGGTAAGTCCATCGGTGCCGTCCTCGTGGCTGCTGCCGCCGGCTACCTCGCCTGGCAGTACTCGCGCCTCAGCGGCGATGTGGCAGTCTATGCCCCTATCTTCCAACAGTTTAACCCCTGCTTCGTGGTTATGCTGACGCCCGTCAGCGTTGGTATCTTCAGCTGGCTGGCTAAGAAGAACATGGAGCCCAGCAGCCCCAAGAAGATTGGCCTTGGCATGTTGGTGGCCGCCTGCGGATTCTTCATCATGATCGGTGCCAGTATAGGCCTGCTGGCCCCTGATGCACAGACGGCAGCCATCGAGGCTGGCGGCGATGCGACGCGTGTCAGCGCCAACTGGCTCGTCAGCACCTACCTCGTCCTCACCTTCGCCGAGCTGTTGCTATCGCCCATCGGCATCTCCTTCGTCTCGAAGGTGGCACCTCCGAAGTACGCAGGTCTGATGATGGGTCTGTGGTTTGCTTCTACCGCCATCGGCAACTTCCTCGTACAGATTCCTGGTCTGCTGTGGGGTGCCAACGTCAATCTCGTCTATATCTGGGCCGTGTTGGCAGGCATCTGCCTCGTCAGCGCCCTCTTCATCTTCTCCATCCTCAAGAAACTGGAAAAGGTGGCATGAGGTTTAGAAGTTTAGCCTAAGCAACATCTGTAGGTCTGCCTTCCAAGAGGACTTAATGAGAAGGGGACCTGAAGAAATTTCACTACGGTCGGCGTAATGTGTTACGCCGGCCTTTATTTGTGCCGTGCAGCGGAGCTTGCGGGAGGAATGCTCGTTTTCACGAGGGAAGCGCAGGCGCAGCATGGCGACGAAACGCTGTCCGTGGCCGTAGAGTTGCTGCATCCCGAATGTCTGGGCGAGTGAGGGCTCGTAGATATACAAGCGACTGTCATAGCTGTCGGTGCGGAAGAGGATGGCGGCCAGGGACCAGCGGAAGCGTTCGTCGCGGCTGTGGAAGCTGACTTGCGGCATCGCGGCATAGCCTGTGGAGGATGAGGCTGTCAAGGGCTGATGGTAGCGATGCAGGAATGCAGAGAGTTGTGTGTCCCACAGCGCACTGATTTGATGGTTGTAGGTGGCGCGCAGCTGGTGGCTGTAGTAGCGGCTGTCGCTCTTCTCCTTGCTCTTCACGCGGTAGCGTATGAGGAGCTGCCGCCCTTTGCGAGGCTGCCATGAGGTTTGAAGGAGGCCCTCCCAGCCCGTGGAATAGCGTGTCATGGTGTAGCGTGGCCAGGGGGAATAGAAGTAATCGAAGAGGGCCAGTAAGGAAAAGGGTCCGAGGCGGCTGGCATCGAATTGTAAGGTGATGCCGCTCTCGTTCTGTACCTGGCTGTTCTCGCCGATGGCGGAGGCGTGAGGGGAGTAGTAGTCTTTGGAGTAAAAGCGCTGGATGAGTGCCAGCTGCGTGTCGGCATTAAAACGCCACGCCGCCTTGTTCAGCGTGGCCCATCCGCCGCCACGACTGTCGAAGCTGCGTGCTGTCTCGCCGCGCAGCAGCAGGCGGTTGCGCTGGTAGCCGTAATCTGCGGACACGGCACCGAAGAGATAGCCTTCGGGGTAAATTTGCCGGTAGAGGGCACTATTCTGACGAAACTGATGGTCGTAGTACTGGAACATTCCCGTCATACCGGCGTGCCACCCCTTATGCTTCCATTGGGCGTGCAGCGTGGTGGTCTGACTGAGGAGAGTATGGCGGTGTTTCCGTTCACTGTCAGTACGATGGAGTCCTGTAGTGTTGATGCTGCTGACGCTGTTGTCCTTGTTCACGGTGGCATCCAAGGAGCGGATGGAATAGAACGCCGTCACTTCCCACTGCTTACCGAAAGCCAGTGTGCCTGATACTCCTCGCATATAATGGACTTCGTCCGAGGAGCGGTGAGGACGGATGCCGCCTAGCGTGTGCCATAGGCTGGTGGATGTCTTGCCGAATTGCAGGCCGTTGTTTATGACGAGGCCTTCGCCGAAGCCGACCTTGAAATCTCCCACCAGCAGCTGCTTCAATACCCCGACATTCTTCAGCATGGCATGACCTCCGTAGCTGTCCCAGAAGGGCGCTTGTCGTGTGAAGAGCTCCTCGCCGGCATCTTTTTCCAGCCGCAGACCCACATCCAGCTTCCGCCCCTGCTGCCAGGTGTAGCGCAGCTGATGTGCGATGCCCTGTGCCCACGGCCATCCCTCCCGTTGATAGCAGGGAATATCCACGCGCGTTGAGAGTTCTTGCTGAGCTCCTTTCCAGCCGTTGGTTGATGGTGTGGAGGGGATGGGTGCGGCGAACACGAAGAACTTCAGCCATTCGCGCTCACGGTAGTCCAGCCGCCTGATGAGACGCAGCTCGCCCAACGTGCGCATCGCACCATGAAGGGCGATGTAGTCAACGATGTCATTGACGGCCTGCTCGCTCAGAAAGGGGAGCCGCAGCAGGTCGTTGCTTGCGGCCGTATTGATGTTGAAGGGATGTTCGTGTAGCTCATTCAGCAATTCCATCTGCTCCAGCCATCCCATGCTTTCGTCGTAGGCATATTCATCGGCCATCTCTTGCATAAATTCCTCCCATGAGACGGTTTCCTGTGCAGCGACAGGAAGGGAAATGGTCCACACGATGATAAAGAGAAAGGTTTTTGCGTTTACCATTGTTCATCAATGTAGTCGGCCAAGCGGCGATAGAAGGGCATCCGGCACAGCGTGGAACGGTCGCCGATGAGGATGAGTTTCATGCGGGCTCGTGTGATGGCGACATTCATGCGGCGCAGGTCGCGCAGGAAACCGATGTCGCCCTGGTCGTTGCTGCGCACGAGGCTGATGACGATGACATCGCGCTCCTGCCCTTGGAACCCATCGACGGTGTTCACGGTGATGAAGCGTCGGAAGGGCTTCCAATACTTATCCTGCTTCAGAAGACGGCGCAACAAGGCCACTTGTCCCTTGTAAGGCGAGATGATGCCCACATCGACATTCTCCTCCAACAAGCGGTCCTTCCCAATCTTCTCAAAATAGCGCTGGAGGGTCTGGATGGTGAGGATGGCTTCGGCGGGGTTGACTCTTGAAAGGCCGGAGGCAGATTCCCTTGTTTCGATGCCGTCGGCATCAAAACAAGGGCTGTCTATCCATTCGATTGCCGTGTCCCAATCCAGTATCCCACGATATTTCACCTCTGGGGCACTCTCCAGCTTCCCTTCGTAAAACTCGCGGTTGGGGAACTGCATGATGGTGTCGCACATGCGATACTGCACCGTCAGAAGCGAAACGGCCCGTGGCTTGTTTTCCACGATATATTGCATCAGCGTCTTGTCCAACCCTCCGTGCATCGCCTCGGGCGATTTGATGGTGGGTGGCAGCTGGCGGTGGTCGCCGGCGAAGATGACGCGATGTGCCTTGCGGATGGCTATCCAGCAGGCGGCTTCAAGCGCCTGTGCGGCTTCGTCGATGAACAGCGAGCCGAATTTCATGCCTGTGAGCAGACGGTTAGCGGAACCTGCCAGGGTGCAGGCGATGACCTTGGCATCGCTGAAGAGAGTTTGGTTGATGGTGTATTCCAGGTCGGTGGCACGGTCCTTGAGGCGTGCAATCTTCTGGTGACGACTTTCGTGGCTTCCGCTCTTGCTGGCATAGATGTCGCGAATGGCCTTGCGGACGCTCCACAACTCGGTGTAGAGCGGGTGACTCTCGAAACGACGCTCGTAGGTGAAGGAGAGCATCTTGTCCGTCACGCGCGTGGGATTGCCGATGCGCAGGACGCTGACACCACGATCCACCAGCTTCTCCGCAATCCAGTCCACAGCCATGTTTGACTGTGCACACACAAGGACTTGATTCTCACGTCGAAGGGTTTCATAGACAGCCTCTACGAGCGTTGTGGTTTTACCGGTGCCTGGAGGACCATGTACCACGGCTACATCCTTGGCCCACAGAACCTCGTTGACGGCAGCCTGCTGGCTGACGTTAAGCCACGGGAAGCGGACGGCATCGAAGGTGAATTTGCCGCAGGGTAGTGTAGAGTGGAACATCTCGCGGAGGTCAGCCAGCCGTCCGCTCTTGGCTGTGATGACATCATCCAGCGCCTCAAACATGAGGCGATAGGTCTGTTCATCCAAATAGAGCTGCACGCCGAGGCGGTAGGCACCACGAATCTGCTCCAATGCATCTGGCGAGGGTAGAGCGATGACCATACGGTCGTCCTCCACATAACTCACCTGTGCCACGAACTTATAGTAGTGCAGCATCCCACCAGTCCCATAGCGGTCCCCAGAAGCATCCTGCGAGAAGAAGCAGACGGGTTTGCCAGGCTCAAAGAGCGAGGGCTCAGACCCCTCCCCACCATCACGGGAGGGGTCGGGGGTGGATCTTGATATTTCTACCACCAGCTGATCCAGAGAGTTATGATAACTGCGCCCCAGCTTCAGCGGATACCATGCTACGCCGCGTTGCACCTTGCGCTCGACGCCCGTTGCTTCCGTCAGCCTTTGGAACTCCTCCTTCTCGTAAGCATATTCCGCCTGTAGGAGCGCCCGCTGTCGTTGCAAGATGGTGATGGGACTTTCGGCCATAGCGACGTTTTCTTCTTTCTTATTTTGAAGAAAGGAACGGTGCAAAGGCATCGTCGTAAGGCGATGTGCGGGCGAGCTGTCCTTGGTAAAGGCAGACGAGGGTGATTTCGCCGCGGAAGCTAAGCGCCATGTCCGACTCGCGGTAGATTTCCTGATGGAAGATATATTTCAACCCCTCTTTCTCTATTGCTAAGCGTGAAACGTAGCGGTCATCACAGCGTAGGGGTGTCTTGAAATCCAACTTCATCCGCGCTACTACGGCATCGTAACCTTCTTGGTGCAGCTGTGCGAAGCTGACGCCGATGGAACGCAGGAAGAGATGTCGTGTGTGTTCGGCATAATGCAGATAGTTCGCGTTGTTGACAATGCCTTCGATGTCGCACTCATAGTCGCGCACCTCCATCGTGGTCTCAAAGATGTATTCCATGTTTTTCCTCTATTTTTGTGCAAAGGTAGAGAGAAAAGTGAAAAGTGAAAAAAGAAAGAGTGAAAAATGAACAGGAGAAAAGAGAAAAATGAAAGAAACGTGAAAAATGAGAGATAGAAGCGGAAAAAGTTTAAAGTTTAAAGTTTAAAGTTTAAAGTTTTCTTTATCTTTGTAGCGCAAAAAGGAAAAAACTCATCATTATGATTGGAAACTATATCAAACGTATCGAGATAGAATCGCTGTGGCGAGGCCTTCGTCATATCGTTTGGGATTTGCAGCCGGGGGTGAACGTCCTCAGTGGCATCAATGGGGTGGGAAAGAGCACCATCCTTCGCAAGACGATCCGTCGCCTCAAGCAGGGCACGGAGGAACTGGAACGTGACTTCTCGAAGCCGGGTGTGCGTCTGACCTTCTCGCCCGAGGAGGCCGACAGCGTGCGCTTTGATGTTATCCGAGGCGTGGACAGACCTTTGGTGAGTGCTGACATTTTAGGCAAGGTCGTGGAGGCACGTCTGACAACCGAGCTCGACTGGCAACTGTATCAGTTGCAACGTCGCTATCTGGATTATCAGGTGAACCAAAGCAACCGCATCGTGGCTCTCTTCACTGCCGGCGCCTCTGACGCACAGCAGAAGGCTGCCGCCATTGCAAAGGAAAAGGAACATTTCCAGGACCTCGTGGATGACCTCTTCAAGGCCACAGGAAAGACCATTGACCGCACGTCCAACGAATTGTTCTTCAATCATCTAGGTGAACGCCTAACGCCCTATGTGTTGTCTTCGGGTGAGAAACAAATGCTCATCATCCTCCTGACGGCTCTCGTAGAGAACCGCGAACCTTATGTGCTCCTCATGGACGAGCCTGAGATCAGTCTCCATATAGAATGGCAGCAACGTCTGTTGGAACTGATTACCGACCTGAATCCCAACGTCCAAATCATTTTGACGACCCACTCGCCAGCTGTTATCATGAGCGGCTGGGCTGACAGGGTTACGGATGTGGAGGACATTATTGTGGAGTGAGAAATTACAAGTGAAAAATTGAGAATTGAAAATTGGGAAAGCGCCTGACTCAAAACCTCAACTCGGCCTATTTTGAAGCGGCCAACCGCCTGCGACCGTCGCGGGCGCGGCAACGCATCGTAGCCTATGTGGAGAGTTTCGATGATGTTGCCTTCTGGCGCTCGATTCTTGACGACTTCGAGGATGACAAGCGTTACTTTGAGATTAAGTTGCCCTCGCGTAACAACTTGGGGAAGGGAAAGCGGCAGGCGCTCATGAACCTTTTCCGAGCGGATCAGCTAGGTGGCGCGATGATAGCCTGTGTGGATGCTGACTACGACTACCTCATGCAGGACTGCTCGGAGGAGAGCCGTTTCATCAACCACTCGCCCTATGTCATCCACACCTTCGTCTATGCCATCGAAAGCTACCAGTGCTGGGCACCTTCGTTGCACCGTGCCGTGGTGACGGCTACACTCAACGACCGTCCGGTGCTGAACTATGAGGAGTTCCTGCGAGCATACAGTGAGATTATCTGGCCGCTGTTCGTGTGGAATATCTGGTGTTACAGACATGAAAAATACGCGCATTTTACGATGATGGACTTCTGTGGGTTCGTGTCGTTCCGCAGCGTCAACATCCGCAATCCCGAGGAGTCTCTGGCACAACTGCGACGACGCGTGAACCAAAAGATGGCGTGGCTACAGCGGCGCTTCCCGGAGGCTAAGAAGGACTATGCCACGCTGCGTACAGAGTTGCAGGAGCAACTGGGACTCACCCCAGAGACCACGTACTTATACATCCAAGGCCACACCCTTTTCGACAATGTCATCCTTCCGCTTCTGGAGCCCATCTGTGCCATCCTGCGCAAAGAACGAGAGCGCGAAATCAAGTTCTTGGCGATGCACTCCAAGCAGCGGCAGTGCGAGCTCTCCAGCTACCAACATAGTGTGATGGCCATCGATGCAGTTCTGAAGAAGAATACCGCCTTCCTCGCCGCCACGGGTGAGCAATTCCCTTTGACGCGTGTGCGTGGGAAGATAAGCCAACTGTTAAATCCCCAAAAACAAGACACAAATGAAACACATGACCCTTCAATCCTTCCTTAAAAAGCAGTACGCGATTCTTTCGTTACTATTCGTGATATCTCCCTCTTTGGCGCAGACAGCGTATGATTATTCGCGCTTGAAGGGTGAACGCCTGAATCGTGGCGTGGTAGCTTTTCGCGTCTCAACGGACAGCGTCTGTGTCCAATGGCGTTATCTGCCCAGCGACCCTCAGGATGTCAGTTTCGATGTACTGCGTGATGGCAAGGTGATAGGTCACTGCGGCCCTACCGCTCCCACCTTCCTGATAGACAGCAATCCTTGTACGGCTGCCTCCGTCTATGAAGTGCGAGCTTCTGCTGTCAGCCTTCAGCCTTTAGCTCTCCCCGCCTCTTGGACCGTTCCTGCCAACGCCCCCATCGGATACCTCGATATTCCCCTTTCCATCCCCTCCCCCGCGGGAGAGGACGAGGGCGTGTTTTACAACGCCAACGACGCCACGATGGCCGACCTCGATGGCGATGGTCAGATGGAGATTGTCCTGAAGTGGGACCCCTCCAACTCCAAAGACAACAGCCACAGCGGTCTCACCGCTCCCACCATTCTGGAGGCCCTGCGCTTAGACGGCACTTCCATGTGGCGTGTCAACCTCGGCCGCAACATCCGCAGCGGTGCTCACTATACCCCCTTCATTGTGGCTGACCTCGATGGTGATGGCTGTGCAGAGCTCCTTGCTCGCACTTCCGACGGCACCATTGACGGCACAGGCGCAGTCCTTGGCGATCCCGATGCCGACCATCGTCGTCACCCTGACAACACGCCTTACCAAGCCAACAACAATCCGGGCGAGCAGTTCCGCGGTCCCGGTTGGCCGAACAATATGGACATGAAAGCGCGTCGTGGTGGCTTCATCTATAAAGGTCCCGAATGGGTGACGTGCTTCGACGGCAAGACAGGACGTGCTATTAGCACGGTTGATTACATTCCCGAGCGCGGGGAACTGCGCAGCTGGGGCGATAACTACGCCAACCGCAGCGACCGCTTCCTGGCTGCCTGCGGCTACCTCGACGGCGAACACCTAAGCGCCATCTTCTGTCGGGGCTACTACACCCGCACGGGCATCACGGCCTACGATTTCGACGGCAAGGAGCTGACGGTCCGCTGGGCCTTCGACACCAACACACCCGAATGGCGCAGCTACGCAGGACAGGGCAACCACAACCTGCGCGTCGGCGACGTGGATGGCGATGGCCGCGATGAGATTACCTACGGCTCCATGGCCCTCGACCACGATGGCACAGGCCTCTACAACACGGGCTTCGGTCATGGCGACGCCATGCATCTGACGGCGTTCGGCTTAGATGGGGCCTTGCAAGTCTGGGACTGCCACGAGAACAAGCGCGATGGCAGCGACCTCCGCGATGCCCGCACCGGCAAGGTCATCTTCCAGATTCTTTCGAACAAGGACGTAGGCCGTTGTATGGCAGCCGACATCGACCCCAGCAATCCGGGGCTTGAGATGTGGTCATCAGCCTCTGGAGGCATTTGTGACACACGTGGCGAGGTTATTGACTCCACGGCCCGCATTCCCATTAACTTTGGTGTCTGGTGGGACGGCGATCTGCTGAGGGAGTTCCTCGACCATGAAACGATCAGCAAGTATAAACCGAATCCTTCTCGTCAGGGAGCGGAGAGCAGCGAGGAGACGCTGACGGGGACTCCTTATGATTTTAGTGGAAGTAAGTCTTGTGTCACATTGATGAAGATGGACGGCTGCACCTTCAACAACGGCACGAAGTCTAACCCAGCCCTCTGTGCCGATATCCTTGGCGACTGGCGTGAGGAAGTGCTGACGCGCACGGCTGACAACCGCCACCTGCGCCTCTACATCACGCCCATCCCCACAAAGTACCGTTTCCACACTTTCCTCGCAGATCCGGTCTATCGTCACAGCCTCGTGATGCAGAACGTGGGCTACAACCAGCCCACCAATGTCGGCTTCTACTTCGGCGCAGAACTCGAAGGTAGCAGCCGCCTCTTCCGAGGTTGGCAGTTCCCTTCGGAATGAGAAATGAAAAATGAAAAGTTAAAAATGACAATAAGTATAATTATCATGAGACAATCAGCAAGACTATCATTTATTGTTTGTTGTTTATTATTCTTTACCCTTCCATCTGCTGCCTTTGCACAAAATGAGTATAGAGTTCTTTCGCCTGATGGCCTTACATTCCTTGATGTGAAGTTGGCTGACGGTCGCCTCACTTACACTCCAGGCTATCGTCAGGTGGTCGTCAAGGGGAAACAGGTGGTAGTGAAAGGCAAGAAGGGGAAGAGGAGGAAAAGGACCATCACAAAGGCTGATACCCTGGATGTTGCCGTCCTCGATGCATCGCCTCTTGGTATCCGCACGGATATCGGTGAGTGGACGGAGGGCCTCACCTTTAAAAGCTTCGTTTATAAACGCAACAACTTCGATAAGCACTATCGCCTGCGCCAGAGCAAGCAGAGTGATGTCCACGCAGTGGGTTCGTTCTGCTCCCTTAGCGTAGTCAATGCTAAAGGTCAGGAGCTGATTGTCGAGTTTGTCGTTGAAAACAACAACATCGCTTTCCGCTATCGTATCCCACAGAGTGGCGAGGCTACCGTCGCCATCGTCAACAGTGAGGCTACAGGTTTCGATCTTCCCGCCGGTACTACGGCCTTCATCTGCCCGCAGAGCGATGCGATGGTTGGCTGGAAGCGCACAAAGCCTTCTTACGAGGAATACTATATCTGGGATGAGCCCGCTACCACGCGCAGTCAATATGGCCAGGGGTGGACCTTCCCCTGTCTTTTTAAATCTCCCATCGGAGGGGGGGGAGGAGAGACTTCTTGGCTCTTGATCAGTGAGACCGGCACAACTGGCGACTACTGCGGCTGTCATCTCAGCGATGCCAACTCCGAGGGTCTCATGACCATAGCTTTCCCCATGCCAGGTGAGAACAATGGCTTTGGAAGTACTGGCGCACAGATGGGCCTTTCGAATACCAAGACATCCCCCAACGGCGGCAGCGTGGGTGTCACTCCGTGGCGTACCCTCACCTTCGGTTCCTCGTTGAAGCCCATCGTAGAGACCACGATTCCGTGGGATGTGGTGGAGCCGCTCTATGAACCTACCATTGACTATCAGGGCTCTCGCAACACATGGTCATGGATTATCTGGCAGGACGCGAGCATCAACTACGATGACCAGATTGCTTACATCGACCTTGCTGCCGACCTCGGTTGGGAGGGCTGCCTCATAGATGGCGGTTGGTATGAGAATATCGAGCGCGACGGCATGGAGAAGCTCTTCGACTATTGCAAGGAGAAGGGTGTGCGTCCGTGGGTGTGGTACAACAGCAACGGCGGTTGGAATGATGCCCCACAGTGTGCACGTCAGTGTATGGATAACCCCATCCGACGGAAGGCCGAGATGCGCTGGCTGCGCGACCACGGCGTGGTTGGTATCAAGGTCGATTTCTTCGGCGGTGACAAGCAGGAGACCCTGCGCCTCTATGAAGCCATCCTCTCCGACGCCAACGACTACGGCATACAGGTAATCTTCCACGGCTGCACGCTGCCGCGTGGTTGGGAACGGATGTATCCCAACTACTGCGGATCGGAGGCTGTGTTGGCTTCGGAGAACCTCGTCTTTGGACAGACGTTCTGCGATATGGAGGCACGCCACGCCTGCCTCCATCCCTTTGTGCGTAACACTGTAGGCGCGATGGAGTATGGCGGCACGGTGCTGCAGAAGCGCCTGAACCGTGGCAACGATGGCGGCAGTACGCGTCGCACTAGCGACATCTTCGAACTCTCCACCGCCATCGCCTTCCAGTGCAGCGGTCAGAACTTCGCCCTCACCCCCCGTAACCTCACCGAACAGCCTCAGTTTGAGATTGATTTCATGAAGCAGGTACCCACCACATGGGATGAGACTCGCTTCATCGAGGGCTATCCAGGCAAATATATTGTCATGGCCCGTCGTCATGCCGACCGCTGGTACGCCGTAGCCATGAATGCCGAGACTACCCCTAAATCCATCACCCTCGACTTGTCAACCATCAACCATCAGTTGTCAACGATTCTCCATGACGGCCCCGACGGTCAGTCGCCTCAGAAATCCACTATTAAGCCCGACAAGAAAGGGCGTATTCAGCTGACATTACAGCCTCAGTGCGCAGCCATTATTTACTAAATAGGAAGTGAACTCGTTATGCTTGTGGAAGTAAATAGATCAAACCGCTTTAGGACATTGGCCATTTTCATCTCATTGATGTGGGTTGTCACTGTCCATGCAGAGCCCCTCGATGAAGAGGAGGCCCGCAATGCTGTCATAGCGTTCTTTAGTCCCTCAACCACAGGTCGTCGCTTGCGGGCGAAGGGGCAGCAGCTGATCCTACGCTCCAAGGGACATGAAGCAGGCTATTATATCTTTGACCGCCCCGAGGGTGGAGCCGTCTTTGTGGCTGACGATGATGCCATCGGTCGCACCGTCCTGGGATATACCGACCAGGGCAGCTACGACCCTGAGCACCTCCCCATAGGTCTGCAAGACTGGATGCAGCAGGTGACAGTGCTCATGAATGCGGTGCATGAAGGGAAAATCGTGCAAACGCAAGTCGTCAGACGGGCGGAGGAAAGAACTGTTCCCCTGATTCAAACCCATTGGGACCAACATGATCCATATAATAGACTATGTCCTTCGTTGGGTGGCCAGCGGTGTATCACGGGTTGTGTGGCTACAGCCATGGCACAAGTTATGTATTATTGGCAATGGCCAGAGCGCGGCAATGGCACAGTATCCTGTAAGGATCCTGCTACTGGCCAACCGTTGAGCGTGAATCTCTCCGGCCATAAATATGATTGGATCAATATGCTAGGTGAGTATAATACGGGTCAGTTTTCCAGCGAACAGGCAACTGCCGTGGCAACGCTGATGCGCGACTGCGGCTATGCTGTAGATATGAGATATACGCCCAGTGAGAGTAATGCAAGTATTTCAGCCAGGCATATGCAGAAGTACTTCATGTACAGCCCTTTGGCTAAGGATAGAAATGCTCCAGACTACTCTGTTGACATGTGGCATGAATATATTCAGGAGGATTTGTTGGCAGGACGCCCCGTGCTGTATAACGGACAGAGCACAACGAGTGGCCATGAGTTCATCCTTGACGGCTTTAACAAATCAGGTTACTATCATGTCAACTGGGGCTGGAGTGGACATCAGGATGGTTGGTTCACGCTGACCAATCTCAATGGCTACAATTCGGACCAGTGGATGATCAATCACTTAGAACCGGATTATGCTGGCGGTGGCACTCCTGTTTCTTTCACCTACTCCGTGAACGAAGAGGGCACCCTAAAAATCAACGGAAAAGGAATGATGCCCGACGAATATGCAATGGAAACAGCTCCCTGGCGAGAACTTAGTTCTGAGATTAAGAAGATAGTCATCGGTGAGGGTATCACGAGCATCGTGGAGAACTTTGGCTATGCTTGGTTGGCAGGGAATAGTTACTCGTTTGAAAATCTGGAGGAAGTCGTGCTGCCCGAAGGACTGCAGTATATTGGTTGGTCTGCATTTCCCTATACATACAATCTGACCTCCGTCCAATTGCCCTCTACCGTAGCCGTTATGGACGATGCTTTCATGGGCAGCAATATCACGTCGTTACACCTGCCAAAAAGCCTTGAGGAATATACGGATTATTTGCCTAATCTTGCAGAGATATCTGTGGATGAGGCGAACCCCAAGTTGACCGTTATGGACAATATCCTGTACAATAAGGATTACAGCGTTTTATATCTGATTCCAGCGAAGATAGATCACATCACGATTGCAGAAACAACAGAGGGAATCTTGGACGAGGAACTCTTTGATTTAGGTGTTCCTATTCTCTCGAAGGCCACCACCGCTCCCACCTTACCAACCAATATTAAATACTATATCGGTAACAGAGGCACTCTGTTTTACCCCTATGAATCCAAAGGCTATGATAGCTGGAAGAAACTGCTGCCCGAGGGGTGGCAGGTGTTGCCCTACACCGATATTGCCCACATTCCGGAAAACAAGATTACGTGGTCGCAGTCCGATGGCACTCTCATGCTCTCCGGCTGGGGAGGGTTGGAATGGAATGAATACGGGAGCGACAATGCTCCATATTACGAGAATCGAGCTCAGTTGGTAAAACTGATTGTTAACGAAGGTATTACCCGTTTATGCGAAAATGCTTTTTGTTGGTATCAATTCACGGACGTAGAACTGCCATCCACCCTTTTTTATCTGGGAACTTTCTGTTTCCAAAATTCGAGAATTACTACCATCACCTCTCACTCCCTGCAAGCTCCGAGATTGGGGAACTACGTTTTCTCTGCGCTTCCCCAGAATGGTAAGCTCCGTGTGCCCGAGGGCGCAGACTACTCAGCCTGGCTTGCGCAGCTGCCCAGCGGGTGGGCAATAGAGTATATCGAGCCTCAGCCCCTGGCTACTTGTCATCTCTATACGGGTGAGATTAAACCTGTTTATGACCTGGAGGGATGGGAATCCGTGTTGAGTCAAGCCCCCAATACTGTCGGCATCCTCTCGCCTGGCAGGGAGCAATGGGCCTATTTCACGCGCAATATGCTCCTTCAGGATGCAGAGGTTGAAACTGGCTATCGCTGTCCCTATTTCCGCCTTACAGACTTCGCCTCAAGCTACTCCAATACAAATAAAGCAGCTACGACGGGCTTCGTGCCTCCCGTGGCGTTCACCATTACACGCGGTTCTTATACCCGTAATCTTCGTGAGGGTTACAACACCATCTGTATGCCTTTTCCCGTCAGTGAGGAAGAACTTCCGGAGGGCTGTCGCATGTATGCTTACAGCACCTTCGACCGCGACAAGCACGATGTCATCTTCACGCGACAGATTGCAACCGAGGCGGGACATGTAGGCTTCGTCACCTGCGAGACAAATGTGGCGTGGCATCAAGACCTATCCGGAGCCACCATCACTACGCTGTCACCCTTCATGCAGGATGCCCATATGCAAGGCACTTTTGTTTCAACAGATGCCTATCAGGGGATTGGTTACAATCCTCGCACTAACGACAATATCTTCGCCCCGCTGGAGAAGTACCTGCACCCCTTCCGTGCTTGCTTCCTCATTGATACCCCAGCGGCTACACAACTACGTCTTCGCCTGATGGGAGATGCTGATGGCATTGGGGATGTAGAGAATGAAAAGGATAAGGGACTTTTGAAGGAGGATGTTCTCTACACGCTGGATGGCAAGCGTCTGGTAGTACCCCTCAAAGGAAAGCCATTTATCAAAAACGGTAAAATTGTGATACGATGAAAAAGATTCTTTGCCCCATATCCCTATTTGCTGTTGCTCTCATGGCTGCCCTCAGCTGTGGCGGCGATGAGTTGGAACCCAGTACCAACACGCCCCAGCAGCCTCAGCAACCGATAGCTCATGATGCTCCCTATATCGATGAGTCGTCCATTACATGTGACGTCACCAATATGATCATCACCTTCAAGGGCGTGCCCAACGATGGTTCCATTCGGATGTTGTTTCGCCAACGCACCAATGGTACAGCTGAGCACTGGATGAACGTGTCGCATAACACCTCTACGAATACCTACTACGTCAATCTCTATAAGCTCACGGGTGGCTCCGAGTATGCCTTTTATGTCGTCGCCTACGATTTCTATGGCGTGGAGTCGTTCCGTTCGGTAGAGCGCACTTTCACCCTGCCCAAGAATGGTCCGCCGGCAGCACCTAGTATGGCGGGCATCAAAGTGTATGCCCCCACGTCCCACGTCGCTGCCGACGGCTATGCCGAGGGTGGCTGCATCACCACCGCGATGGAGTACAGCGTTGACGAAGGCGAGACCTGGACACCTATTGCCGTGGCAGGCTCCATTAGGGACCTGCGGCCTGGCAAAGTTCTGGTACGCCTGAAAGAAACGGCTACCGCCGAGGCCAGTCTCGCGACCTTCTTCATCATTCCCAAGTACGTCAGCAACACCGACCTCGATGGTGAAGGCGGCACCTCCCCGGGCTTTAGAATCCCCAGAAAGTAGTCAAAAAAGACCTCTTGCAGCGTGAAAAGATATAGGTGGTATTGTGAAGCTTTGGTCATCGTGGGCGTGCTACTGCAGCTCTGCGTAGGGCCTGTGACGTGGGATGCCTTAGCATGGCCTGTGAACGGAATCGTACTGGTGGCCTTTGTAGCTTTACTTGTTCTTATGCACACGTATGGCGCAAAGGTGAGTGCCCTTCGCTATCTCTGTACCACTCAGACGGCAGTATCGGCGTTAGTGTATGCCGTGGTGCTGACAACCGTCATGGGCCTCACGCGCCAGACGGAGGATGGCGGATGGCTGCGGAGTATGCTCACCTTTTGGCCCTTTGTACTCATCTATGCCTATCTCGATTTCATTCTCGGTCTGACCATCCTGCGCCAGTTAAAGGCGTTTCATCTTGGCTTGTTCATCGTACTGACGGCGGCTACACTGGGGAGTGCTGATGTGCAACGCCTGAAGATGATGGCTGTGGAGGGGCAGCCTGAATGGCGTGCTATGGACAGCGAACGACGTATCTTTTCCTTGCCGATGGGCATTGAGCTGAAGCGTTTCATCATGGAAACCTACGACAATGGTGCGCCCAAGCGTTATGCCTCGGATGTGGAAATCACGACATCGGAGGGGAAGCACCTGTGTGGTACTGTAGAGGTCAACCATCCGTTGAAGGTAGAGGGATGGAGTATTTATCAGATAGATTACGATATGGCGGCTGGAGCCCAGAGCCGCGTCAGCATTTTGGAACTCGTGCGCGATCCGTGGCTGCCCTTTGTCTATGTGGGCATTGCATTGATGCTGCTGGGTGCCTTATCACTGGTGCGTTATACACGCTGGAGCTACAAGCATTTGCTGCATGTAGGTATACTGGTGGCTGTGGCATTGGCGTGTGTCAGTTACCTGATGCCCGTCATCCGTTCCACGCAACTTGTGCCAGCCCTGCAGAGCCCTTGGTTCTATCCCCACATCATCATGTATATCGTCTGTTACTCCTTGATGGGCGTGGTGGCTGTGATGGCGCTTTGGACGCTGTTGCGCGGACCGCAGTCGGAGGGTAGGGGACAGACGATAGCCAACCTAGTGTATGTCGGTCTAACCTTTATGACATTTGGGATGCTCTTCGGTGCATTGTGGGCCAAAGAGGCATGGGGAGATTATTGGGCGTGGGACCCCAAGGAAACGTGGGCAGCAATCACCTGGTTCGCCTATCTCGTATATATTCATTATCGCCGCATACCGCACCACAGTGACCGCCTCGCGCTGGTGATGCTTATTGTGGCCTTCGTGCTGTTGCAGATGTGCTGGTGGGGGATCAAATTCCTGCCCTCGGCACAGGGCATGAGCATCCATGTTTATAGTTCGTAGATGAAAAAATAGAGCTGTGTGCCTACTTTTTTTGGAAAACATTTGGTCACATCGGGGAAAACACCTACTTTTGCACCCGCAAAACTCAGACAGCACACTTCGGAGAGATGCTCGAGTGGCTGAAGAGGCACGCCTGGAAAGCGTGTATACGTCAAAAGCGTATCCCGGGTTCGAATCCCGGTCTCTCCGCAATCCAGCGTGCCAGACAAGAGTGAAGCGCTACGTACAGCAGACATGGGAAAGTCCTGTACGGCCAGCTCCCTTCGAATCCCCCAGGGCTTGACCGCAGCAAGGGTAGTTGGTTGTAGCGGCGCGATGCAGATCGCTTTCCCACCCGCCTCTTTAGCTCAGTTGGCCAGAGCACGTGATTTGTAATCTCGGGGTCGTTGGTTCGAATCCGACAAGAGGCTCAAGGAAAAGCCCTTAGGTATTATTGAAAGTTCGCTTTCAAATGATAGCTGAGGGTTTTTTGCTTGAATGCCTGCCGCCGGCAGGCATTTCGGATATTCAATCCGACAAGAGGCTCAAGGAATTTTTCCCCAGATTTGAATAAAAGACTGCTTTCGGATTGTATCTGGGGATAAATGTTTTTTGACCTGTTTGTGCTAGGTTTTTCCCGTTCAATTTATAGTAAATAGAAATGTCATAAATGACAAAGACACCTCTGCTGCTATAGCTGAAGAGGTGTCTTGGTACTAGTTTAGGTAGTTGATCAAAAATTAACCTAATGAAATTTTATTAACCTTATCCACTATGTGCTTCACAGCACCTCATGCACATGGAATATTTAACACAGGGCAAAGGTATGGATAAA